>MDTG01188872.1_pt1 | contig 23466 bp, 20 predicted proteins | sample 811421 | NCBI WGS metagenome assembly MDTG01 (sample SAMN05326645, study PRJNA326480) | marine metagenome | isolation source: seawater | place: Pacific Ocean: South East | collected 2011
ATTTTCACAGCTAACTCAATTTGTGTTTTTCTTCTGTTCGCCTTGTCCATGAAGTTAGCGGACTCAGCCACCATAACTTTTCTAAGGTTGTTAATGATGGCTTGAGAGGAGCCATGAGCGGTGTGTTGATCTATCTCAGCCGAAACATCGAAAATCTTTCTATCTCTCTGACCAATGATATTTACAAGAGTATTATCTGCATCGTAATATTTTTGAAGGAGAGCAGATTCATCAATCAAATTAGGATCAAAAATAGTGTTGAAGTAAGTGTTTAAAGACTCCCTAGTCACAGGGGTGCCTTTGCCTCCAAGGTTTGGGGCAAACTCGAATTTCCAATCGAGGGAGGGGTCTCTCTCTTTATCTCTTATACTAAGTTCAAGCAAAGCAGGCGTAACGCCACTTGTTTGGGAGTCGTAGTAAAGACCATCCACAGACAGTAAGAACTGCCCAGACTTTGACTCTGGAGGACCTGCTCCCAACCTGAACACGGTTCCAGAAGTTGATGGATCATCAGGTGCTCCTGCTAATTTAGGCTCTAAGGAAGGGTCATTAACTCTAGATGTAATAATCTCATCAATATCAGAAATAGTCTTGCTCACATCAGATATAAATGTGTTTGCAACAGCGGCTTTTTCAATGTCAGGGCCGTATAAGTTGGTTAGCGTAGAGCTTAAGCCAGACGTTAGACTAGGATCTCCTAACCCTCCCCTAAGATCACCAGACTCACCCGCAGTTCCTTTTAAAAATTGTGCGAAGTCCCCAACGCAATCTATCAACTCCTCTACGCTCTCAACCGCTGCATTAACGTTAGAGTAGAGTTGAGTTCCAAAGCCAATCGCTTGTTGAGCAGTTCCAATAAATCCCTGAATTTGTGAAGCTAATGAATTGGTATCTTGACCAAATTGAGAAGCGTCCGAAACAAATCTAAAAACGCCCTCATCAGTGTCAAACTCGATTATACCTGTAAGATTTCTTAATTTTTGAGATAATGCTTTAGTGACAGCATCGGCAGCATTGCGACCTATGGACATATCATTTCTGATACCTCCTAAAACATTGGTGGGCAAAAGACTTAAGAGATCTTTACCTAGTCTCATCATGCAGCTAGGAATTCCATACTGAACATCTAATGCTCCAAGGAGATCCTGACCCTCGCTTAGAGAGCCTGCGATCCCTTCTACTTGACGTAATAGATCTAAATCGTATCTAACCATTAGTCGCTATAATCGTTTAATAAAGGTTCTGTAATTTCAGCAAAGAGGGCTGGTGAGGAGTTACCGGAGTTTAGGTGAACTTCTGAACCATCAACCGCAACTTGGTCTCCACTAGATATAGAGGCTTGACCATCAGAAGTTGATTTAAACTCGCCTCCAGCTTGAATATCCACATCTTGCCCGGCTTCAATTCTAATAGATTTATTGGATCTGAGATCAATGCCTTCAGAGCCTTCCATGCTAATTTTACCATTAGTTTTTATAACAACGTCACTCCTCCCCTGACCATCCTCTTGAATCTGTATTTGAGCATTAGGTGTTGTGATAAAAATTCTCCCGTCATCAGCTTTAGAGGCTAGAGACACATCTCCGTGTTCACTCCTTAAATATATCCCTCCAAACCTTTTCGGAGGTTGATTCTCTGGGCCGTTAGGCCAAGTATCCTCGGCAGGCGTTTGACCCATTTTTCCCGTTGAATTGTTTTCAATAGTGATGTCAGTGCCCTCAACAACTCGTATGTCCATATGAGATTGCATACAAGTGTAATAATGAGGACCACTAGACTTAGCTTGAATCATTTGAGCCGGGAAAGTCTTAGTAGCATCTCCACTAATGATGATGCCATCTTTATGTTGATTCTTTATGAAGATAGCATCTGTCTGAGGTGAGTCATCAAGACTAAGTCTTTTATTAAGAGGAGTCTTTAATGCCACGGAGTCAACAATTTTAGGTGCAGGGGCTGGGGTGTTTTCGTCTTGACCAAAGGATGAGTACTCACTTGTGATACACAAACCAGACCCTTTCTGGTTTTCGTACTTGACCTTTACAGGCTTTTGATAGAAACTGTAAGTGGTTGAGTCAGGAACGGCTTTGAAATTCGGAATTGCTTTTGCTTTAATCTCATCTAGCTGGGCATCTACAACAGTTGACTGGTAGTATATCTTCTTTTCTTTTAAATCTTCATTCGCAAAAACAGTGTCTCCTTTTTCAGGAATAAAGAATATACCACCTCCGTTTAGCCTATATCCTGGAGAAGTGTAGATTACCTCCACTGGAGTATCTGAAATTTCAGGAAATATCGCCATGAATTTGCCAGACTGGGTTTCATCCATATTAGCAACTACTCTTCCTTTAACTGTTCTAAACATTTATATACATCCCATTGCTTTTAAAGCTTTTTCAACTCTTTCAAACCTTGGAGTGATAATACTGCCTTTGTATGTCTCTCTATTTACTCCTGGGGCAGAAAGAATGTTATCTGGATTACTTCCTTGAGGCGAATTATCGATTAATCTGCCAACTCCGCGAAGCATCATATCCGTAAAACTATTTCCCGTTACGTTATCTGCAAATTTGACATCTACAAACTTTTTAAAATACTCTTCTTTTGATATACCAAGATTATCCCATAATATTTTGCAAAAGAAATCTTTAACTTTAACATCTTTAGTAGAAGCAAACTTATGTTCCATACCTTGCCTCACTAAATCGAACTCAGTGTAAATGTTATTGGTAGAGATTACATGCTTAAACCCTAGCACGGTATAATCACCATTATACGGAGCGTCATATCTTAACTTCTCAGGAAATCCTATAATTCCTCCAGTATTACCATCTAACCTACAAGCTCTTTTAAAATAAACTTTTTCGTTAAACATCGGATGAGTTCTTACATTGCAGTTGTATAAAAGCTTCATAGTTTGATCAAGGATGGCTTGATAGTATTGATCGAACAAAGAATTAGCGTCAATGTTTTTAGTTACTCCAAATTCTTTCCCTAATTTTTCGGCGTTTCCGAAGCTTTCACTATCGACATTTTGAACGAAAAATAAAACAGATAGGAGGTCTATCATTTTTTTATTTTTTACAGCTTCAAAGTTATCGCTTTCGATGAGATTTATTGCTAAATCAAAACTTGGTGCTCCTCGATAGCTCGTAGACATCTGTGTCACAAACTCTGTGAATGTTGGTGCATCTACCTTTGACAATGCATTTTTAACACTTTCTGAAACAAACTGAGAGGCTGCTGCTTTAGCAAGTCTAACCCTTGAAGCTCCTATATAACCCTTGTCTAAAGAAGGACTCACAGGCAGATTAAGCATTACAGCTTGATACTTATCAATGTTATAATTAAGAGCTAACACATTTGCGTTCTTATCGTTGTGCCTTAAAAAGAGCTTCGGCGGTTGTGGGAACTCTCTTCTGAAGTCTGCAACGAATTGCTTATAACGAAGGATGGAGTCAGCTTTCAACTTTCTGACAGCGTTTGCATCGTTTGGCGTAATGAGTCTTTCATCGATACGTGGGCCAATGAACTCTTCAGTGCCTTTACCATCAAAGTCATCAAAACTTTTAAGCTCAAGAACTGTCTGTATTAAGTGGTCACTAGGAGTATCACCTTCAGGGTATAGAAGTTTTCTAATCTCACTTGTATTCCCATAAATAAACGCAGGTCTAGTATCATCTCCTATAATCCCATACTTTTTCCAAAGCCTTAAGAGTCTAATATCATTTTCCTCTAGAAAATCATATTGAGATGTTTTTGATTTCTGTTTAGTGGCAGATTTAATCCCTGATGCAAACTTAATTAAAGGAGCTACCATAGGAGAAAAACCATCGTAGACCTCCTGAGCGGCTAGATTTTTAAGCTCTATAAACATTTGTAAAGCTATGTTTTTATCTCTGGTGACAAATAAAGTCCTAGAAGAATCTGTCATTAAATCCCAGTTAGCTTCATAGTTTAGTTGATTTAGTTTTGCGATCTTTTTCTCAACAGGGATATCAATATCAAGTGTTCCTAAAAATTTTGGACTTGCCGGTAAAGTAGGTGGAGTTTTAAAAGAGAATGGAGTTCCGGCGACGCTGGCTCTAATTGGTTCAAGTTCCTTATCAAAACTAGTAAGAGTTGCTAGCTCTTGCTCTTGAACAAACTTAAGAAACTCAGGGCTTCCAGGCTTCATTGCCTGCTCAAAAGCAGCGTTAGCTTTTTCAATGCCTAAATCTTTTCTACGAGTGGATAACCGCTCACTATTTGAACTTTGAAGAGCAAAAGCATTTTGTAAAAATTCTTTGATTTGAAAAGAAATGAGAGGTTCTCCAGTAGACAATAACGTGTTTGCTGCATTTCGAGCACCGTTAATGAAAGGCCTATCTAATAATATTTGGCTAGCCGCAGGATTACCAGCCGTCGTAGAGCCTGGGTTGAAGATTAGTGTGTTCAGTTCATCATTATTAAAAGCAGCAATAAATTCCGAATATCTAATGTTTAAATTGTCTCGCGCAGTTTTGAGGTCCTCAAATTCTGTTTCTAATCTGTTTATTTCTACTAGTTTCTTTTTTTCTTGAACAGATTTGAATGCTTCTTGCAATTCTCTAGCCGTCTGACCACCTGCTCGCAGTGTGTCCAAAGCTCTATTACCCAGATCTTTGGCATTCAGAGCCACTTGCTTAACCTTGTCAGCAACTTCAAGTCCAATATCCTGTAGGTAATTCAAACCATCCTTAAGCGGAGAAATTTGATCGGGAACATCTTTAATCGAAAACTTAGACAACCTGACGCCAGTTTTAACAAAGTCTGAGTAGTTTTCAAATATCCCTTCAAAAAATTTGTAGGTCGTAATCTTTGGAGAAGCTATAAGATTTGTAAAACTTGGGAGAGAAACCTCTAATTTGCCAAACTTGTCTGGTAGGACCACGATTGCGTTACCTTCACTTTTAGTGAATGTGGATATGTACCTTTTGAGAAGAACTCTGAGTCGGTGATCTAAGTTGTATATCTTGCCCTCGCAACCATTGATATACATGGAGGACTTAGCTGTCTGCACTGTGTCTTCGGAAACAAATTGACTTGCGTTTTGAAAGTTATCGTTGTACCCTAAGATTGATCCAAATTTAGGAGACCAACTTCTATAGCTCTCAAGGTCAGGCACAAATACAAGCTCAATGATTCGAACATTATTAGAATCATTTTTAAGTGAAGCTCCACCAAGCTGTAAGGTAAACGGGCCAGACCAATCTTTAACATTAGAGCCAGTTCCAAATGCTAAGTAATACCTATTGGCCCTATTTAATCTATCAGTAATAGTGGATTTAGATAACGGATTATTTTTTATATTTGTAGATTGACCTGGGGCCCGCATTCTCCTAAACTGCTCCTCTCTTGCTGATATAATTTCAGAAAGAGGATCGTTTTCTAAAAGAAATAATTCAAGAAGCTTCGAGGTCTCCAGAAACCTCATGGTTACAGTCTGGCCTTTACCCTGAGAAGCATTGCCATTCGCGGTAACCGACATCTCTAAGTCCATGAGACCATCATTCCTTAAAGGACTAGCAATGAAAGATTGCTCGAATTGAGTCTTGGAAAGTGTTTTTAGTCTTTGATCAAATGTTTTAAGCCTATAATTATCATCTTCAGATGAAAAGAAGAGCTTGTCCATAGCGGGCAAGGATCTCGTTATAAAAACATTTGCAGTAAGGGCTCTCATGTTAATGATATAATCTTTATTCTATCGCCAACATTTAGTTGTTCAAAAGGATCTGATATGTTGTTTGTCCAAAGCACTACCCAATCGAGAGTAGGGCTTCCGTAAAATAACTCAGCGATTCTGTCAGCCCTATGCTCGTAACCTGGAGGGATGATTCCCACACTAGGCCTTCCGGTATTCAATCTTGAAATGGCTCCAATAAATTCAGAAGAATTAAGAGAAGAGGTGACCCTCTTCTCTTTGAATAAAGTTTCAAGATAACCTTGGCTTAAATGATTTTTGTAGCTTGGCATGATTATATTTATTGAAATTACTCACTTCTGAAGGTGTTATACTCATTAGTCGCTCTCTCCTGGAAAACTTCTGAGGGATCCTCCGTAATAGCACCATTATAAGGATCAATATTATTATTACCTATAATAGCTTCCCAGCCAGCCAAGTTATCTCCCAACTCAAGCTTACCTTGATGAAACGCTCCATTTGTTCTGAACTCTTTGAGTGTCATAGTGATAGTAATTTCCTTGGGAGTTAGAGTTTCTACTTCGTATCCTGCGTCCTGATTCATATCAATGTTGTAGTCTGCGACTACACAAGGGACGTTATTAAACATGGCTCCGTGAGTTAACCTAACAATAGGGGGTCCCTGAGTGGTATTTTTAGCATTATTAAGTGTGGTTGCTCGGACAAGATTAATCCAGACATAGACACAGTTAATAAGTTTATTTAATCTGTTTATTTGATCCTGAGGAGTTATGATGCCCGGTGTGACGTTACCCACCCCATCCAAAGGCTTTACATTCAAAAACTCAACAAAGTCATTTGCAATACTATCAAATACAGGAGTTTGAAAGAGAGATTCATCACCTCCAGTCATGATACCTAAAGCTTTCCTGTAAAATGTTCTATGAGTTTCAGCGTGTGGAAAGCCCTTACCTATCTTAATATCTGGGTCAAAAGCATCATCCATAACCTCTTGGGTTATGTCACCTTGCAATGCTATAAGATCAAGTTCAGCTTCCATGACATTTACTTCCTGGAATTCTATCTGATCAAGAGCTAACTGATGCCTGCCCCCGTCATACTCTAGTGGATCCTCCCCTAGAAGATGACTATAATCTTCCCCGTTGGGGCCTGCCGTATGAGGATCAATCGTGTTAAATTGCTTATCAAATGCAGTCTCAACTGCAAAATCCTCAGCCGCGTAAAGAGCATCATATGCTGAACCAACTTTTGCCTTTTCTTGATCAAGCTCACCACCCGGTCTTAACTTGAAAGCTTTTTTAGCCCTCTCTTCGTCAGCGAAGAATAGATTGAATTGCCTTAAGAACTTAGTATCTATAGATTCAGTAGAATCAGTGTACAAAAGGTGAAGAAGGTTTATAGTGAATTGAAGATTGAAAACTCTAGACTTTGCACCGCCATAACTAAACAAAGATCCGGCTCGACCTACTAAATCGTACTGATTAAGGTTAGATTCACCTCTCTCGGTAATTATAGGATTTTGCAAGAAAGGTATGTAGGTTCTGAATATTCTTCCATTAGATTGAGGAAACTCTATACCTAAGTGTGAACGCTCGGGAAGCTTCCTGGGTCTTTTAACCTGTTCAAACGTTTTTAAAGAAGTAAATCTTGGCATTATTAGGGTCCTGTAACTCTAGTGTTACTCAAAGCCGGTGGTCTGCTATTTGCAATCTCTAACTGGTCTTTCATTGATTGAAGCAAGGGTGCAACAACACTAACGTCGCCCATTGCTCCACTACGAGATATAAGAGCTTCTATTATATTTAAAGTAGAATCAAAGTCTTTGCCAATCGTGATATTGGCTTGACGACGCTCTTGCAATTTCTTTCTAGCCTCTTCAGCGGTAGCATCTGTATTATTATTAATACCCTTCAATAGACTAACTATCTCTGGGAAGAAAGTGTAGACAGCAAAGCCAGCACCCGCGACGGGAAGAATGTTTCCTAAGAGTCTCCCCAGGCCTCCTCCCAGCCCTCCTCCAAAAATTCCCCTGGAGAGTTGTCCTGCGGCAGCGCCAGCCGCTAAAGCGGGTAGTGTAGCTACAAGCAATTCATATTGTTTGGGGGCGATGACATTAAAGAATTTTCTTTTCCTCTCTTCAAAAGCTTGCATACTTTCAAGGTTTTTAGCTTGAGTTTTTTTCTGATCCTCAGAAAGACCTTCCATGCTCAAAATGCCTTGTGCTACAATACCTAAAGCTCTAACTTGAGCAGACCCGAATTGATTAGCTATTGCAGTTCGAGTGATGGCATCGTCACCCATCATGGATTGCAATCTTTCATTTGCATTCACAATCATTTGAAGGTGCCTATCTTGATCAAATCCATTAGTTCGAATATCATCAAAGAACCCTCTCAAGCCAAGCTGCTCTTGTTGCACTAGGTTTAAGGCATCCTGCATACCTATCAGTGTATTGATGGCTTGAGTGGCTCCTGGAGCACCTGCTAACCCGCCCTGTAGTGTTGTGCCAAGCTCTGCAAGACCTTGAACCGCTGTCTCTCCGTATAGAGAGGCTTCGAATAACGCTCCCTGAAATTGATTCAAGGCATTGATTAACTCACCTGTACTAACGCCGGTCTCTTTAGAGGTGTCTAAAATTGTCTTAGAAAGACTGGCTGTAGATTCTATGGAATTACCCGTTAAGAGTCTAAGAGCACCCATCGCACGAGACAGTCCGTTGGTATCCTGTCCTGTGATAATCAATTCGTCAGCAAGATTAATGGTCTCATCAGATAATCGCCTAAGACCCATCCCAAAGGATGTAATCATAAACTTCTGAAGAGAAACATTGGAGGATTGAAGTTTATCTAGAGCGAGGGTGTTCGCTTGTTGAAATTTGTTTGCTGTGGTTCCTAACTGTAACGCTTTAACTTGATTGGATTCAGTTTGCCTGAATACATCAGCAAGCATATCTATGGGGTTAAAGAAGTTAGTAAGCTTTGACTGATAGACATTAAAAGATCTATTCATGCCCTGAAGAGCCTGTACATTTTTATTCAAAGCATCAATTAAGGCTTGATTTCTAGGGGTACTAACCATTATTATCCACCTCTATCCTGAGGACACTTTTACCCGAAATCTCTGATATTTTAAAAGTTTTAAATTTGTCCATAATGGGAACACCGCCTACATCTCCATTGAAGGCATACTTAAATTTAGAGACCATGGGTTCTAATTCTTCGTTGTATAGTTTATCTACTACATCAGCAAATTCGTCTTCATTTATCAGTTCTGCGTCTACGAAGTTTAAGATCTGATTTAGTCTAGTAGATATTCTGAGACCACTGTCTCCTGGCGTGCTATTTGAAGACATTATGAAGCCTATTCTCTGGAGGGGTGTTTTTCTCTGAGTCACCTCATTCGTTCTTGGGTACGACACCACAACGATATCCCCGGCTCCAACACCCAAATATGAAGTGCTTACTAATCTCACTTGCTCATATTGGCTCTGCAATCTGGCTAGGGCTCCCTGTAGTGTAACCATGTAATTTGTTAGTATTTTTAGAGATTCTTATGATTATTCATGAGGGTTGTCTCTATAACTATTTATTACTATGAATACATTAGAAGAAGACTTAGTCGAGATAATTGATTTACTGAATTTTACTTTCTCCAGTGATTTTACCGATAAATGGTCCTTTAAATACGGTAAAAGACTTCCTAGCCTGTTTCAAATCAAACTACTGAAGTCCTTAGATACTAGAAAACCTTTGAAGCTTAAAATTGTTCAAAAGTTCCTAACTGTTGATTCTGGATTTAATAAGGAAGTTGTAGAAAGTTTCCTGGAGGATATTGACTACGAGATCTACAGACCTATAATCTCAGGATCACTAAGAGCAATCAGCTATGAATAAAGAATTAGAACAACAAATTGAAAACGCCGTTGACCGTGCCATGTTCAAGAACAAGAATAATGGCATCTCCATGGGATATTCGTCACCCCTTAAGGGGACTATCGACATTCTTCTTCTTGTCTTCTGGTTTTACGTTGTTACTAGCTTTCTTTAATTCCTTCTGCTCGTCAATACGCTTGCAGACATGCTCATCTGAGTGAAATTTAGGGCAAGCCTCCTTATACTCACACCAGTCACAGAAAATGTTTTCTTGAGCCCAGAACTCATCCTTCTTCTTCTTACGAATTCTCCAGACCTTCTCGATCTGTAGCTTCTTCCATCGATCAACCTGAAACTTGGAGAACTTAACAGTTACGAAGTTCCCTGTGACAGGATAGTAATGAGCACAGTATATCTTATTGTAAGGAACTCCATGTGTCTCATGGATAGCGTAGGCATATCCTTTCAACTGATTGTCGTCCATCAAGGTTTTCTTTTTCTTCTCTCGCTTGGATGTCTTGTAGTCAATAACCAGATATCCGCCATCTGAACCCTTGATCACTCGGTCAATAACCCCTATGAAGTTAATCTCATGCTTCTTATCCAAAGGGATATTGAAAGTCTGTTCAGTGGATACCGTCTCTCCCAGCTTTTGATTCCACATCAGGAAGTTCTCCAGGCAACATTTCATCCGGTCGTTTTCATGGAACGGAACCTTATACACTGGGCGCTCTTGTTCAGCAATTTTAAGTAAAGACTTTAAATCTTTCTCTTTGTATCCAACCTCAAATATCTTGTGAATAAAGGATCCGAAGTTCAAAGCATCCTCATTCTTCGCGCCGAATCCCGGCAGTCGCAAGATGTATCTCAGTCTGTATTTCCACAGGCACTGGTCTATTATGTCACTCTTAGAGGCACTAATACTATTTATAAACATGATGGACGATTCCTATATTAGAAAGTACTGTCTGGATAAGTTCTCCTCTAATTATAGGCTTGAGAGCGACGGAAGACAGATGGTAGTTCCATCTATCTTTATTAATAATGACTATAAGCGTCACATGTCCATCAATGTCGAGAATGGCTTATGGAGATGCTTTAAGACTGGTGAGACTGGAAACTTCATCAAGCTATATGTTCTGATGGAAAAGTGTTCTTATGCAGAGGCAAAGGTCAATCTTGCCTTTGAGCAATTCAACGAGAATGACAAGATTCGCAAGCCCATCAGGTTTGATACCAACAAGATCCAATCTAACATCGAAGACGCAAAGGACTTTGAGTTCGTTGAAGATCATCCCTTTGCTGTGAACAGAATGGTTCCTAACGCCAAGTTTATGCTAGCAAAATCTGGCCCTTACAAGGGTAGGCTGATCATTCCTTTCATCAATCGAAAGGGTCGATTGTTCTACTTTCAAGCTCGGGCTCTAGGTGATGAAATGCCTAAGTATTTGAACTGTAAGGATCTCAAAAGTTCGCAAGTCTTATACCCTTACGAATATAGCTCGTATGAGCCTCTGTACGTCACTGAGGGAGTCTTTGATTGCCTAAGCCTACAAGCGGTAGGGTTAAATTCTACAACCACCCTAAGCTGCTATACGAGTCGTGAGCAGATGCTTCAACTGAGCCAATACCAAGGCCCTCTTGTATGTGCATTTGATAGTGACGAAGCTGGCCAGAAAGGTAGAGATAAATTCCTGCAACTTAGCAACTGGGTTTGCAGGGACAATGTCCAAACCGTTACTCCTCCTGATTGTTTCAAAGACTGGAATGAGGTCTTGATAAAGAAGGGTCCTGACTACCTGAAGCAGACTGCTGAGAAGACAATGCCCCTCAACAGCCTAGAATGCCTCCTAGGTTCACCTAATAATGAATCCTAGATCATCTGACACGATGGTCTGATTCAACGCGGTAAACTTAAGTCTGACAGCGTATGTTCCTGTGAGCGATCCTAAGTTGCCAGCAACGACTTCTGCGTGAGTCTTCAAGGCATCAGTGTCAAAAGTAAAGATCGCAGTGTTTTCAGATGTCACATCCATGAAACCGGAGGTGTCCGTGTATCCCGAGACGGTAACTCTAGACGGTAAGTTCCTGTCAGTATTCTTCTTCACTATTTCAATCATGGGATCCATGACAAGGGATTCCTTGAACAAGTTTACTATACTTCTGTCAACATTAGCGTTTTCTAAAGTGAACTCATTAACAAACTTGAGATCTACCTTAGACCCTAGTACCAAGTGATTGTTCTCTAGGCGAGTATTTACTCTGAAAAGAAGAGGCTCAGTAATTCCAAAGAATCGATCCTCTGTTAATGTGAAATCATTGATTATGGTATCAAGATCAGAGCCATTAACTCTTTGAACTGTCCAAACATCAATGTACTTTCCAGTGGAGGAAACTCTGTTATCTATGCCTGTTTGGCCCGAAAGATTAAATATACCACTAGGTAATGTAGTATTGTCTAAAAGAACACAAGCAAACTTCCCATTATCCAACTTGTATACACTAGAGGAATTAAAGTTAGCGTTGTAGTTGCTGGCATCATACAAGCTGTTATCAGCGACGACGCCTGGAGCGGAGAAATGCATCAAGACACTGCCAGTTACAGCAGGGTCAATCTCTCCATCAGCAGTTACCACCGAGCTTGGTGACTGGTTGTCCGAGGCAGCAAATATCGAAACCCCGCTGATAGCATGGGGGTCCTGATACTGACCATCATTTACAAAATAAAGGATTAACGCCGTAGGCCCTAAGACCGTGGGCCTCTCATGGCGAGTATCTACTTTTTTATCATTAATTCTCATTACTTTGAAGCCTCATTTTTCATCTGGTTCATTTCTTCGACATACATATTTAGAAAGGCCATCCTCTCGTTTGAAGTCATCTTTTTTACATCTGAATAAGAAAACCCAGTCTTGCTTACTAATATGTAGGCTTGACGCATCAACTCCTCAAAGGATAAAGAGTCTATTAGGTCACCGAAAAAAAACCTGCATCCAGAGGTATTTCCATCATCGTATTGTGACCGCAAGAGGGGCACTCAAATAGGAATCTAGGATCTAAACCAAACTCACCCTTGGTCACCTCATTAGCTATCGTCTTAACGTCAGCAATTTGCATTCTTTTAATGGCTTTTGAGATGAATACAGAGTTGGTCTCCCCGTTTAGAGATAATACAAATCTGTATAAATTCTTGGCCAAACTTTCAGCATCCGCGTGAAATCCCTCCTCATGATTTCTAGGGAATCTTACTACAGCTTCGACACCTAACTGAGGTAAGGTTACCATACGAGGGTCCTCAAAGTCATCGGACACGTAGTTGACATTAAGGTCATTAGCGATGTCAATCTCTGTCTTGATCTGAGCAGCACAAGCAGGACAGGCCAAATCAAACTTATAGATCGCACCATATGACGCCTCTCTTACCTTCATGAGAAGAAAAAGTTTATCGATTTGTAAAAGCTCAGATATTTCAATGCCTTTAACGCATTTTTCAAGAATTAGATTAATAACATCATTCCCCTTTCCTCTTGAATTAATGATTTTTGTCTCTTCTTCAAAGGTCAAAGGCGTTACCACAACTTCTTTTACGTTAGTGTAGAATTTGCTTTTAGAGGGTAGATCGACGATAAGAGATTGAGGAGACTCCACTCCTGCAAACATTTTATCTAATAACTCATCATATTGATTTGAGTTCGTAGGTTGTACTTGTTTAAGTTTACTCATGAAGATTGTAATGTTTTTTGATAAACTATTATAGTATATGAAAATAATATTAGGGAATTTAACGTCGAAGCTGGAGACGGATAATCCCAAGATAATAGGGGCTTTAAAAGAAAAGTATTCATTCCCAGTCCCAGGCCATGAATACTCACCGGCCTATAAAAAAAGACGATGGGACGGTAAGAAGAGATACTTCGCAACTAGTGGTAAGTTTAGGACAGGACTTCTTACTCGTATTTTAAAAGATCTAACTAATATCGGAGTAACTGATATCGAATGGGAAAATAAGCTCGAATCAGAACCCTTTTTCATACCTGAAGCCGGAAACTTCAAGTATCGAGAATATCAAGAAAAGGCTATCGATCAGTGTCTCAAAAGAAGAAGGGCGATTATTGATAGTCCAACAGGCTCAGGTAAAACTCTAATCATGGCAGGATGCATAGCTGCACTTCAATGGGGAGACAATCCAAAAGTGGTTGTTCTTTTCAGAGAGAAAGGAATTTTAAATCAAACTTATGAATTTTTTAAGAGGTGCGGTATAAAGAATCTGGGTTATAACTCAGGAGAGGGCTATCTTCCCGGTCAGGTAATGCTTTCAACAGTTCAAAGTATTGAGCGTATTGTTGATACACACCTACAAGATACTGAGGTATTGATGGTTGACGAAGCACACCAGTTCTGCAAGGGCGAGACAACCATAGCAGCTATCGAAAGCTTCCCTAATGCTTCCTACAGGCTCGCATTCACTGCCACACCTCCAAGAGATAATGCAAAGGATATTAACGCCAGGATGGTATTAGAGGGAGCTTTTGGACCTGTATACACGACTCGGACAGCAGAGGATCTAATCAAAGATGGTGCTCTTGCAAAGCCCATAATTCAAGTTGTAGATAACACTCCTACATCATCTGTTGATAATGACTTAACTTACCTTGATATTTATGATCAATACGTGGTAAACTGTGATATCCGTAATGATAAAATTAAGGATATTGTATCAAAAGTATATCAATCTAATACTAATGCTAAGATCTTAATTCTTGTAAAAAACTTGCAGCACATTGAGAACTTACAAGAAAGAATTAGTAACTGCTATACTATCGAAGGAAAAGATGATATTGATAGTAGATATGATATTATAACCAAGTTCGTAAAAGATGATAAGGCTGCTACGATAATTGGCACTAACGTTATGCAAACTGGTATTAGCATTGATGAGATTACACACATGATTAATGCTAGAGGGTTATCAGGCGAGGTCCCAACGTTGCAGGGTTTGGGCAGAGGTATCCGTAAAGCAGACGGTAAAGATACTATGTATTTCTACGATTTCTATGATCGAATTCCTTACCTAGAGAATCACTCAAAACAAAGAATACAACACTATAAAAGACTAAAGTTCGAGGTACACAATGTCCGATTCTGAAATTATTACAAAAGAAGCGCAGATCGATACAATCAACAAGATTACTAAAGATCAGCAGAACATGCTTGATGCCTGCACAGATATCCTAAAAGGCATCAAGGATGATGAAAAGATTACAGAAACAACTGTGAGGAACTTGACGAGTGTTTTGCGAGAGTTAGATTCTCTTCGTGAACTGTTTTACACCCGCTTGTTCAATTCCCTTAAGCGTGGTGATATGCTTCTAGGTTAGGCCGGATCAGGCATTAGAGTAACTCTAAACTGATCCACGGTGACTGTTTGCGCCGAATTAGCTTGTTGAGCCTCAAGAGATAAAGCTAATGCAGTGCTCTCATCAGCGGTAACACCATCATTTGTGATTTGACCGACGCGGTGTGTACCTGCCCAACTACCTTTACCAGCCGCCGAGCTTGAGCCTGTCGATTGTGTAAAATTAGCGGTTACTAACTGCTTATCAGTTGCCGTTTTTGATATCTGAATATGCATATTATACACAGTAAAATCTGAGAAGGTGCCCTGAGATATATTGGAATTAAGTATATTGGTCCCAGCTATTTTAAAATTCCATCTTAGGTTTGAACCCTGTGCAAACTGACGGCCTCTAATCCTAATATCAATATCACCCAATGCGAGGTAGTTAGCAGGTAGAGTAAAAGATACAAGCTCTGCAAGGCTAGTAGAGTTAGACGATGCTACCGGGGCTCCAACTTGCCTATGAAGAACTTGAGGGACACCAACACTAGTGCCACTTCCATTTTCTATAAAACTTTTAACATTACTGTTTAGGGATGTAGCTACAGGGCCAGATGTTCCACCATCATTTAAATCAGCAGAAAAGTATATAAAATTATCACCTGCTGTAATAGCTTGATCGGGTTGTTGTATCAACTCAATACCAAACTCACTTCCTACGAACTTTGTAGACGACGCATCTGTACCTGAGAATGCTAACAGCTTGTTAGTGTTAGCATCTCCCTTTCCGGTAGTTCCAGGAGGAGTGGTAATTACGTTGCTTGTTTCAAGAACAAGCTCCGCGCCTTCAAGTTTTGCTCCCGGCGATATTAAACCAAATCCTCCAACGATAGTTTTAGGTGCCCAATTATTACCGTCATAGGCAAGGACCTGTCCATCCGTGGGGGTGGTAGTAAGAACCTTGCCTACATTGGATAAGTCAGCGTTACTATTAATAAAGGCTCGACCATCGGCAGTAGTGAAAGCAGCAGAAGCAAACAACGTAGAGGAGAAACTTGCGGCTTCTGTTTTAGTTAGACCATCGTTATTGGTTAGCTGATTACCAAAATTTGAAAAGGTAACAATACTATTGCCTGTTAGGAAGTCTGAAACTGAGGTAGTGGTCGTATTGTTACCGGAATCACCGAGGACCAGAAGTTCACCTTCAGCACCCGTGGAAGGCTTTTGAAGGGCAGTGGCTAGCAGCGCCCCTGTAGTCGCTAAAGCAGTTTGCGTATTGAATAGAGATAGACCTGTGGCAGCTAAATTGGTATTTGTGGTTGCTAAAGCTGCCCCTGTAGTCGCTAAAGCCGCTCCCGTAGCAGCTAAAGCAGTTTGTGTATTGATTAGAGATAGACCCGTAGCAGCTAGATCAGTTTGTGTATTGATTAAAGATAGTCCTGTAGCAGCTAAATCAGTTTGCGTGTTGATTAGAGATAGGCCTGTAGCAGCTAAATCAGTTTGTGTATTGATTAGAGATAGTCCTGTAGCAGCTAGATCAGTTTGTGTATTGATTAAAGCTGCTCCCGTAGCAGCTAAAGCAGTTTGTGTGTTGATTAAAGCTGCCCCTGTAGTCGCTAAAGCAGTTTGCGTGTTGATTAAAGCCGCTCCCGTAGTCGCTAAAGCAGTTTGTGTATTGATTAAAGATAGACCTGTAGCAGCTAGATTAGAGTTCGTAGCATAGGAAGCTAGCTCGTCTGCTACGTAACCAGTAGTAGCGAGATTTAATGGAGTTACAGTTGGATCTATGGGTGTTAAGCTCGTACCGTCCGCAGCATAGTATAAAATATCACCTGTGGATCCAGTGGGAAAACTAGCACCTCCACCACCTCCTGTATTGGTTATGGTTACCTCTCCTAATCCATTAGTTGGTGATATCGAAATATTGGTCCCAGCAACTATCTTTGTTACGCCTGGATCGGTATTGGTTAAGGTTGAAGGCGCATACAAGAAAGTACCATCCCCAACGGCAGAGAAAGCTAAGACTTGATTTTGAGTAGGTATGTGATTAGTAGCTACATCAGCTAAATCAGTGCTGCTGACTAAAAACTCTGCAAGTCCAGAAGGATTGTCGTTACTGTCATAGCTAAGAGCTAAAGGAAGTCTGTTTTTAATGGTCACGAACTACCTCCTATTAGCTCTTGTATTGCTCTGGATCTTTCTCTTTGTCTTTGTCCTTACCATTTAGATCTTTTAATAGATCTTCAATGCTTGAAAGCACGCTTGTCAGATCATCCTGATCCATTTCTTCAGGTTCATCCTCTTCGCTTTCATCCTCCTCATTCTCATCGTCTTGAGGGTCTTCATCTTTAGCTTCTGCTTCTTCTGCTTCAGCTTCATCCTTTACCTCTTTTGCGATATCATCAGCGTCCTTTTTCTTATCCTTCATAGGGACTTCAGAATCGCTGTCCATATCGTCGGGAGCGCCTAAAGGATCCTCACCATCTTCTTTTTCAGAGGATTCGCCATCCTCCGTGCCTTCTTCGTGATCCTCGATTTCCTCAGCAGCTTTTTCGACGGCTGGAACGAGCATCTTAAGAACTTTCCCAATTTTGCCCAAGTCATCACCAACTTTACTGAAGTCCATGTAATCCATTAATTGAGCTTCGTTTAAAGCTTCTGTATACCCAGCTTTGTTGAAAATCTCATTAATGAAATCAGAGAGGTCAATAGACTCAGCACCATTCTTTGTATTAAGAATCTCAATAAACTCTACAAGCGTCTTTTGAATGACTGAGTCAGCAGGAGCCTCTTTAGCGATTTCGCTAAGAATTTCAGACTCGGTCATAAGCAGCGTTTGAAAGCTCGGAACCTCATCAAGTTTACGAACATCAATCCCATACTTTTCATTAAGAACTTCAAGGACATAAGCCTTGACAGGCTTCTTCATTTCAAATATTTTGCTTGAAAAAGAATTTATATCCTTGGCCTTAGCGTCCACCTCATTCATCGAAAGTGAGTTCTTAATTATACTCGACAACTGCTTTTTATTCGATAACGCAAAGTAAGGAACGTCCGAGACAACTTGAGCAACTTGATGCCTTATGTTGTCCTCATCACTCTCATAAATCATCGCAGCAAGATCTTGAATTGAGTTGTTGTCAACCCAAATCTTATCAAAACTCTGACGAGCTTCTAAGAGTTCTTTTTGAATCAATTCCTTTCTGCAAAGGTGCTCATATAGGCTCTGCTTTCCAATTGTTTTTACCTCAAAGCTCTTGCTTTCAGCAATCTGCTCAACACTCATCTTAGGAAGATCAAAAGACGTAGAGACCAGAGTAGAAAGTTTAACGCCATTTCTAATACTAGCCGACTCCTTAATAAAATTCTTATCAGCTAGGAATTCAACTAACTGGTCCTTAATTTCATTAACTCGTTGGAACTCAGGAGAACTAACAATTCTACCTTGCTCACCAAATCGCTCAACCTTCTCTTCAAGTCTCTTTTTAATTCTCTCGTAAGACAGTTGCGTCTCATACATGGATAAGATACGATCAAAAGAATCATCAGCCTTGTTGTAGTCACTTTCCATTAAGTTTGAAAGCATAAGAGATACTTTCTTGACCGTAGCATCCTCAAAAGACTTTCTATCTTCTAGCACTGAGGCATCCTCTACAACGACCTTAGTAAGTTTAAGAGTGGGGCTGAAGGTGTATTTACCACTTATTACAGAACCACTTTCGGTTAAATAAGTAGCTTTACCATCTTCAACGTTGAAAAGTTCTACGTTTTCTCTGAGAGTGCGAGCTAAGTAGTCACCAATCTTAACAAGATTACTGAACTCTTTTCCTCTATTTTCAATAAGGTTAGTTAACATAGCATATAATTGTTATCAAAATTATTTAGATGTCGTTAGTTGGTCTTATTTATTAAAATGATTTCCTTTCGACATATCTTCCAATAGCTTGAGTAATTCGTCGTCACAATCAGCCTCAATAGCTAGAGATTTCATATTTTCAATATTGATAGATTCGGGCTGAGGCTCTGGACCTGGAGGAGGAGATTCTCCTTCTGGGGGTGGTAGTGCTCCACCGGGAGGAGGAGGAGGAGCACCCGGCGCCTGTGCCATAGCCCCAAAGACTGGGTCTTTTTGATCTCTTTCAAGACCTTCCTTCATATTCTCAATTTCATTGTCCGAAAGCTGATAGTAGTCTTTGTAGATCTTTTCCATCGGGAAAATCCCCAAACCTTTGACAGCTTGGACAACTCTAGCCTTTTGCTCATCAGTGTCTAGCTGTCTTTTTAGAGCCATGTCAGATGGGGCAGGGAGCTTGATTCTCAGTTCATTAATGAGAGTGTTCGGGAAGCCGCGAAGCATTAAGTGCCTCTTTGCTAAAGTTTCTAACCCAAGCTCAATCGACTTTTGAATTCTTGTAATAACTCTGGCGAATTTAACATCTAGTTGAGCTAAGTTAGCTTTTCTCTCAGGAGTATTATCCTTCTCAACAATGTAGTCTTTTGGAATCTTCATCGCTGCAAGGAGCTTATCTCTGAAGTATTTAACGTCATCCACCTCGCCAAGATTGTCAGCGCCAGGGAGTGTATCAATTTTCGTGCCAGACCCTCTACCATTTACAGCAATGTAGAAATCTTCATCGGCAGCAAGAGCGTTGTAGTTCTCTTCAATATTGCCTGTTTGACGGTTATAGCTTTTGTTCTTTTTGAATTTATCCATCTGCTTCTTAATATGCATTTCAGCCTTAGAAGCAGGCAGCGAGCCGGTGTCAATGTAGAAGATACGACGCTCAGGAGCACGAACAAGACGATAGATAAGCATCGCATCTTCCATCATCTTCAGGCTCTTGTAGGTAACTCTTGCAGCAGCAGCAACCGATTTGCCGTAAGGGTAGTGTGTTGGGTCAGAGGTATGTAACCTAAAGTGAACAATTTGACCAGGGTCCAGAGAAATCATTCTAGAATCATCTAAAACAGGACCGATCGACCCATAGCTTGAGTAATCACTCCTCCTAGGAATTTCTTGTAAGAATCTTTTCAAGTAACCAAACTCGTCTTCGACTCTGAAAATAAAGCTAGGGTTTAGAATTTTAATTCTTTGAATGCCTTTCTTAGCCGCATTAAGATCAATGATGGTTTCAATAAACATGTCCCCATACTTAACAACGTTTCTAGAGATGTCCCAAAGATAGCGAGTCATGTTGACCTGATCAAACATGTTTCGGACTTCGCTTTTTACCATCTCATCATCGGTTACAATATCCCAAGGGGTTCCATCAATATTTTCCTGAGTGCAATCATCACTGTAAATATCAAAGGCAGAGGAGATCTCGGGATAGCCATCCATATCCTCGTATTCTTTGTACCTCTTCTTCCTGTCATTTTCTAGCTGAGGGAGGATGGGGTATGAACTTTTCTCGTAACCAAATGTCGCGGGTATTTTAACTATTTGATTAGATTGAACCGCATCACCCTGTAAGGGTTTGGAGGGAGCGACTTGTTTCCTAGTTATAGGGTTTATGTATCGCTGATCCTCAAAGTCTTCTACTTCTCGGGAGAAGAACTTCTTGAAAAACCTACCTACAAGCCCAAACGGTTTATTGTAAGGAGCCTGTGGGTTGTCGAACTGAGTGTAGCCTTCTGCTCCCTCTCTTACTTTCCTATCAGCCATTTAATGTTCTCTTCTGTAAGTTCATCTGTAGATGTCTTCACCTTATATGTATAAGCGTTCTGTATGGCTGGGGGGATATAAGTGCCATCTTCTGTCTTTTCTATGAATGCATTACCTCTTAAGTTATTAAAAACTTTGATAGCAGTGGCAAAAGACATAATTAAATCATCATGACAGTTACTATCTGGCTTAACCTTGCCCGTTTCAGGGTCAATAATGAATGTTAAAAGCTCCCCAATCAGCCTCTCAGAGTTAATTAAAACTTTACCTGATCGGATATTGTGCTCAAGATCGGCTAATAAATTCTCTTTATTCTTCTGAGTAATCATAATTCCGATCTCTCGTTTGTCATCCATCACCAAGTTTTCATACTCCAACTCTTCCTGTAGGAAGTAGATTAGATTGTTCCCGATGCCATTCCTTTCAGGACACACAAAAGCGGTATTGTATAACCTAGCCTCGTCTGCTATAATCTTGGCGAATTCGTTTATAGGCGTCCTGTTGGAATAGAACTCTGCTACCTGCTTACCATTATAGATGTCAATAATATGGAAGGCTGAGTAATCCCTCTCACGGCCAATTGAGGGGTCGGCTGCTAACACATATTCGTGATTTGGTTGTGGATCCTCCCAAACACGCATTTTATTATTGTATTTGATCCAGTAGTCCTTATTACAGTTTTCTTTAAGGTTACGTAAGATTTCACCTTCAATGTAGGTTTCACCTGTCCCTAAGAAACTAGCTTCATACTCTTGCAACCATTCTTTGTAGCTGTGCTTACGTCTAGTTTGTTCTTCCCACTTGTCAACATTGATTGGAGGACTGCAAGCTTCCATTTGCTCGTATAGCCATTCAAACCCTTTGTGTCTCTTATACTCAGGATGCTCCTTCCAGGTAATATCAATCGGGTGGAAGCCATTGTCACCCTCTGTTGCTTGAGTATACATCTTGTGGAACCAGTTACCAATACCGTTAACCGTAGAGAGACACACTACACGGCCTCCTGTGGACGTTGTAGGCCCCACAGCAGCCCAAATAGTATCAATGTGCTCAATGAATGCCGCCTCATCTAATATGAGCAGAGAAGCCGATATAGAGCGTCCTGACTGTTTTCCTGATGCCTTAGATTGAATAGATGATCCATTTTCAAAAGAAAGAGTGTGATCGTTATCTCTAGTAGTTTTAGGCTTCATCCAGAAAGGAAGCTCCTCATACATGATTTTAATTCTGGAGATAACTTCTTTAGCTTCAGCGTCACCCTTGGATAGGATAGCAACTCTCTTGTTTGTACCAAAGATGCAAAAGTGCAAAGCATACGCGGCCATTAGCGTGGTACATCCAGCCTGCCTAAACTTTCGTAGAATTGTAAGTCGATAATCTTGAAACTCGTCTAAAATGCGAGACTGGAAGGGGTAAAGTTTAAAGTTAACCATCCCCCTCATAGGGTGTACAACTTTGATGTAGTTGTTTGTAAAATATTCGCAATTGCGAGAACATTTCTTAAATTCCTCTGCAATCTCTTCTAGATTTTCGCTATTATTATTCATAATGATTTATTTCTCTGTATGCAGTAGAGAAGGGAAACAACCTAATTCTTTAGGTAAATTAATTGACTACTGTAAAGACAATGAAGCTTTAGAAATTAAAGTCTGTTACAATGCCACATCTATTTATGAGGGACATAAAGAGAATATCAAATTCTTTAAATATGCACCCATGGAGGATGGAGATATTATAGTTCTTTGTCATGACGACTTAGAAATTCTATCTAAGCCAAAGGATCTAATAAACAACCTAAGAGTCACCAGAAAGCCTAATGTAGGATTCGTAGGGCTCGCAGGGTCTTGTCGAATACCGCCAGATGGTGGTTGGTGGGTTGCTAGAAATACTGGAGATGCAAGAGGTTTTGTGTTTCAGGGCGACAATCATCAGAGAATGAACCCTAACTATTTTGGTAAGAGTGGTCAAGTGGTTGTGCTCGATGGGTGTTTGCTTGCAATCACTTATGGAAACCTTAGAAAGATTGGGTTAGATCAACCAGATTACTTAGAAACAGGGTGGGACTTTTACGACATACACTTAACATACAAAGCTCATTTAGAAGGATTATCAAATTATGTCGTACCAATCATTGCAATGCATGAGTCTCCTGGCATAATGAGAGATGGGTGGTTTGCAGCCAGAGAAAAATTTATGAGACATCATGCAGCAACTGTAAGCTACGCAAAACTTCCTACAGATAAAACACATGGATTACCTAACTAGTACTTTAATTTGGATTCTCGGAACATTTGGGATGGCGACTATCATCGTCAATTCTCAAATTATGCTGCCCCTGAGAAACTTTCTTACCTTCTCCAAGATGGTTAAAGACGATGAAGGCAACTACACAGAAGTTGTTGAGAGAAAGTTTAAGCTTTTCGGAAAGCTTGTAAACTGTATCCTATGTATGGGGTTCTGGAGTGGAGTTTTTTGGGGATCAATGTATTGGCATCCTTTCTCTAAATGCAATTCTTACATCATACTAGATTACCTCTTTGCAGGCTGCTTTGGGGCAGCTACAACTTGGATCATCTATCTGATGATTTACCCTAGGATGCAAGGCAAGTGAAGATAGTCAACAACCAGATGCACAGTTAGTGACAGGTCTGATACCAAATTTTATTTTTAATAACATTAGAATAGATTAACAGGGGTAACTTGATTTTTAAGTCTAGGTCTTTCAAAGGCACCACAATCAGCAGTTCCTAGTCTGGTTGAGTTTGAAAGATCCTCTGAGGTTGATGTGATACCCGATACAGGCCCACTAACCACATAATCCAAAGCAAGATTATTAGGGTGATCAACGAGTGCGAAATTTTGAGAGCAGACAGTGTAATCTCCTAGGAAAGAAACCTCACCCGCTCCTGGA
>MDTG01346177.1_pt1 | contig 23463 bp, 25 predicted proteins | sample 811421 | NCBI WGS metagenome assembly MDTG01 (sample SAMN05326645, study PRJNA326480) | marine metagenome | isolation source: seawater | place: Pacific Ocean: South East | collected 2011
ATACCCCTTTTATGTTAGTAACTAATATTAAAGATAAAAAAACAGGAGAGCCAATTGGTTCGTTCGGTGATGGGGAAATGTGGTTTCACCATGATACTAGTTACTACCCCAATCCGCATAAGGCTACATTATTATACGCAGTTACTATTCCGAGCTGGGGGGGTGAGACCTGCTTCGCGAACATGTATAAAGCATATGACAACATTCCTAGAAACCTTCGTTCCAGACTAGAAGGACGAAAAGTATTACAACTCCATGACTACAAGCGACGCGAACGAATAGATATATACAAGACCGATATTTCTGGAATGTTAAAGTATGAACAGCCTTTGTTCGTTACTCATCCAGTAACAGGGAGGAAAGCTCTTTACATCAGTAGATTGATGAGTGCTAAAATAGAAGGGCTGGAACCACAGGAGAACGAAGAAGTGTTGGAACAGCTTTTTACTATATCAGAAGATCCTTCAATTGTGTTCGAGCACAAATGGTGCGAGGGTGACCTGGTTATGTGGGACAATTATGCGTCAATTCATAAGCGCAAAAATTTTCCGCGTCAGGAACCAAGGTTAATGCGAAGACTTACATTAGAGGGATACGGCATGCTTGGTTGAATACACCCATACGCTATTTAGCGTAGATGGAACTGTGTCAAAAGCTTAATATTATCGGTAGTCAAATTGTTAGCGACATGAGTTTTTTGTGAAAAATAACTTTGGCAAGGTAAAAGATCTAAAACAAGTTATTCAAGATAGCAAACCTAGCGTTTTTTTTACAGGTGCTGGAATAAGCACTGACTCAGGAATTCCTGATTTCCGGAGTCCAAGGGGTGTTTGGAATAAATATAAGCCTATCCAGTATAAAGAATTTCTTTTGTCAAAAGATGCACGCCGTGTGTCCTGGGAGAGGAAATTTCAGGATGTACATAAAATCGATAGTGCAAAACCGAACGAGGCTCACCATGCAATAACAAAACTAGTGAGTCAGAAAAAAATTTCTGCGGTAATCACCCAGAATATTGATGCTCTTCATCAAGCATCAGGGACACCAAATGAAAAGGTCATAGAATTGCACGGAAATAACTCCTACGCGATTTGTCTGAACTGTGGTCAGCGTCATGAATTAGAACCGATAAAGTTGGAGTTTGAGGGGCGTGGAAAATTGCCTCATTGTTGTAAGTGTGGAGGTTTAGTTAAGCTCGGTACTATTTCATTTGGCCAACCCATGCCAGAGGTTCCCATGCGCCGGGCTCGGGAAGAAACCCTTTCATGCAACTGCTTTGTGGTTGTCGGGTCATCATTGCAGGTGTATCCCGCAGCAGGTTTCGTTAAGCTTGCACACAGAAAGGGCGCCTATTTGGCAATAATAAATCGAGACGCAACACCTCTTGATGGACTTGCCGATATGATTCTACGAAAAGAAATAGGACCAACTTTAAGTGAACTTGCAAATATTAATTGATGTCTTAGCAGAAAATTATTTTTCAACGGGGAATTTTAAGCTGAAAAGCAATAGAATAAATCATTCTGCTTTATTCAAAATACGCATTTCTAAAAACAATGACAAGGGTTTGCCATTGCGGTACAAGAGCGAAAGTGGAAAGATCTTTGTGTAAAAAATAGATGATCAGTTATTTGGGCTAAAAATTTATGCGAGGTTATTTTGGCATCGGTGTTGAGGGTCTAAGCAAGCCCATGAATGCAGGTAATTTGTATCGCTCCGCACATGCTTTCGGGGCTAGTTTTGTTTTTACCGTCGCTGCAAACTACCAGGAAAACATAAGAAAATCGGACACGTCTAACACAAAGAATCAAATTCCATTTTACGAGTTTGATAACATAAATACCATTAATTTGCCACGGGAGTGTGTTCTTGTTGGTGTAGAGATCACCGAAGAGGCTACCGAGTTGCCAAGTTTTTGTCACCCAAGATGTGCAGCATATATCCTCGGAATGGAGCGCGGTAGCTTGTCTTCAGGTACAATGGAGTTGTGTCACCATATAGTGAGAATTCCGACACAATTTTCACTTAATGTGGCAACGGCGGGTGCTGTAATTATGTATGATCGAATGCTATCATGTCGACGATTTGGCGCGCGGCCTACTTCTCCTAATGGGCCGATTGAACCAGTTCCAAAGCCTTTTTTTGGGCCCCCTCGGAAAAGAAAACAAAATGAGAAAATAGGAAATAATTGAATGAGAAATTTATTTGGTTTTTCAAGCAGCATCCTATCGTTTCTGATCGGTTTATTTCTGATGCCTGATGCACTCAGGGCCTTACCAAAAGAATTGTACATTGGAGAAACCTGGAGTGCTTGGATAATTAAATCTAAAAATCGTTCGGTTTGCTACGTCCATGCTGAACCGAGGAAGAAAACCGGTAAATATCTCCGTCGTGGGCCAACTTATTTACAAGTAACTAATCGCCCCTCTGAAAAGATTTATGATGAAGTGTCGGTGACAGCAGGATATATTTATAAGAGTAAAAGTGCTGTAGTGGCTGAAATTGATGGACAAAAACGTAAATTATTTACCAGTGGAGGTACAGCTTGGTCAAACAACAAAAAGGATGATCGAATATTAGTGAGAGAGATGCTTAGTGGTCGCGAGTTGGTAATAAAGGGACTGTCCTCTCGCGGTACATTGACGACCGATTACTATTCTCTTATCGGTTTTACTTTAGCGTATCGCGCTTCAGCAAAAGCATGCGGCATTAAATAAATATGGTATTATTAATTTTTGATGGGATCTTAAAATTTAAGATAACATACATAAAAAAAGCTTTAGCTAAATTCATTTAAAATGAACCTATCATTATTTGGTTTAAATACATGACTGACGGTACTTTAGAACCTAAGAATATGAAAAGGAATGTATTTCTCCTGGCAATTTGCCAAGCACTTTTCAATACCTCAACCGGGGTTTTATTGGCGGTAGCAGCGTTGGTTGGTTATACGCTTGCGGATGATAAATCAATAGCTACGTTACCTCAAGCATTTCAATGGGTGTCTACAGCTGTTTTTGCAATTCCTGTTGCGTTTATGATGCGTAGAATCGGTCGTAGAGTCGGTTTTGCCGTCAGTGCTTTATTTGGTTTCGTCGGAGCGTTATTAGCAGCAGCATCCATCTTCCAAGGCTCTTTTTGGCTTTTCGCGTGTGCGGCTCTGTTTTTTGGAGGATTTACAGCTGCTAGCCAACATTACCGATTTGCTGCAGCAGAGGTATCAAATCCTGAGTTCAGAAGCAAAGCTATTTCATTAGTTATTGGTGGTGGTGTAGTGGCAGCGTTTGTTGGACCCGAAATTTCGAAATGGACCTATAATTTGGCTGATGAATGGATGGAAAGTGAAAAGTTTTCTTCTGTAATTTCACTCATATTTGGCTCGAGTAATATAAATTTAAATGAAAATATATTTGGATCATCGTACCAGTTTGCAGGTACCTTTTTGGTGCTTTCTATAATACCCGTATTTCTTATATTAACAATATTGGCTATTCGTTTCCAACCGGTGCAGTCTGAAAAATTTGACGAGCCAGCAAGGCCTACAAGTACAATTATATCCCAGCCAATTTTTATTGTAGCTGTGCTTTGCGCAGCAATCGGCTGGGGTATTATGGTGCTTATGATGACGGCAACACCTATTGCCATGAAATCAGAATTTGGTCATCACGAGGTTGACGCAATGTTTGTTGTACAGTGGCATATGGTAGGAATGTTTGCACCAAGTTTTATAACTGGTTCTCTTATTTCAAGATATGGATTGTTAAATATATTACTAGTAGGGCTTTTGTTAAGTGCAACTTCAGCAACAACTGGAGCTTTGGGCGGGACCATAGAACATTTTTGGATTGCGAATGTAATGGTTGGTATAGGTTGGAATTTTTTATTTGTTGGTGGCACTGCTTTGTTGACATATGCATACCGTCCGTCTGAACGTTCGCGAGCTCAGGGGTTTAACGACTTTATGGTATTTGGTGTTGTAGCTATTTTCTCAGGGGCTTCTGGTTGGATCCAGTCGGTAATGGGTTGGAATGTAGTATGTTATGCAGTTACACCGTTCATTTTTGCGGTTTTTTTGGCGGTTTTGTGGTTAAAACTATCCCCTACCGCTGTTCCAGTCAGCCTAAAAGGACGAGCTGTTCAAGCAGGAAAATAAAATATATGTCGCTTCCGTGTAAAACAAAGGCAAGAGATAATGGCGTTACTGTGCACACTGAAATTAGCACAGTCAACAAAAAAAAGGTTAACCTTATCGGCTTAAATCGTGAAGAGTTAGAAAACGCAATTAGTTCATTGGGCTACGAAAATTTTCGTGCCAAGCAAATTTGGCACTGGATTTACCATCGTGGTGTTACTCATTTTGAACAAATGACGACTTTGGCAAAAACGGTTCGGAAAGAGCTTGATCAGTATTTTGACATCCAACGACCTAGTATTATTCGAGAACAGCTTTCTTCTGATAAGACAAGGAAGTGGTTGCTTGGCCCACCTGGTGGAGGAGAAATAGAAACAGTTTTCATACCAGAAAACGATCGAGGTGCACTTTGTATATCGTCACAGGTTGGTTGTGCTCTTAGCTGTAAGTTCTGTAATACTGGAACGCAACCTCTAGTTCGCAATCTTACCCCATCCGATATTGTTGGGCAAATGCTAGTGGCCCGCGATACATATGGAGAATGGCCATCATCAGAGGGCCGAAACCTACTATCCAATATTGTGATGATGGGAATGGGCGAGCCTCTTCTAAATTTCGAAAATGTAAAGAGAGCGTTACGTATAATAATGGATCCAGAAGGAATCGCTGTTTCAAAGCGACGTATTACTCTTTCAACAGCCGGTTATGTGCCACTAATGGAACGCTGTGGGGAAGAAATTGGAGTAAACTTAGCAGTCTCGTTGCATGCAGTTCGCAATGATTTGCGGGATGAAATTGTTCCATTGAATCGTAAGTTTCCCATTGATGAATTGTTACACGCTTGTCGTGCCTACCCTGGCGTCAATAATTCGCGTCGCATTACTTTTGAATATATTATGCTGAAAGGTATAAATGATAGCGAAGCTGATGCAAAGGAACTCTGTAGGCTGATCAGGGGTATTCCGTCTAAGGTAAACCTTATTCCCTTCAATACTTGGCCGGGCGCTCCTTATGAGTGCTCTGATGAAAACCAAATTAAAAAATTTGCACAAATAATAAATGCAGAGGGTTATTCTTCGCCGGTGCGACGACCTCGGGGTCGGGATATTTACGCCGCTTGTGGTCAGCTTAAATCTGACACTGAACGGAAAGTTCGTGCGCGAAATTAATATCTTGTAAACCAAGTTTTACCGGCTGACGCAATATACAGCATTTGCATTCTCTATCTGGCTTGCCGCACAAAATGCTTGGCATATACTGATGATCATTGTCTATAAGTGACTGAAGTGGAGTTTCATAAATGAGTGCACAATTGAAGAAGGATATACATAAGGTTGTGCTGGCTTATTCTGGGGGGTTGGACACCTCTGTTATTTTGCGTTGGTTGCAGGAAGAATATAACTGTGAAGTCGTAACCTTTACGGCTGATTTGGGCCAGGGAGAAGAAGTTGAACCAGCACGTGCCAAGGCAAAGGGGGCGGGTGTTAATGAGATATATGTGGAAGATTTGAAAGAAGAATTCGTTCGCGAATTTGTTTTTCCTATGTTCAGGGCAAATGCATTATATGAGGGAGTTTATTTGCTTGGCACCTCAATTGCCAGGCCTTTAATAGCAAAGCGTCAGATTGAAATTGCTGCAGAAACTGGCGCAGATGCAGTAAGCCACGGTGCTACTGGTAAGGGTAATGACCAGGTGAGATTTGAGCTTGGCTACTATGCACTTAACCCAGAAATCCAGGTAATTGCGCCCTGGCGCGAGTGGTCTTTAAACGGTCGGCAGGAGTTACTGGACTACGCACGCAAGCATCAAATCGACATTCCACGCGACAAAGAGGATGAACCTCCATACTCCACTGACGCAAACCTATTGCATATATCTTACGAAGGTCGAGCACTAGAGGATCCATGGATTGAACCAGATGAAAAGATGTTCACACGTACAGTTGCTCCGGAAAGCGCACCTGACAAACCTCAAGTTATCGAAATACAGTTTGAGCAAGGTGATCCTGTGGCAATTGACAATGAATATCTCTCACCCGCCTCCCTTCTTGCCCGTCTGAATCAGATTGGTGGAAAACATGGTGTCGGGCGGCTTGATTTAGTTGAAAATCGCTATGTGGGGATGAAATCTAGGGGAATATATGAAACCCCCGGGGGTACAATTCTAATCGTTGCTCGTCGTGGGGTCGAGAGTATAACTTTGGATAAAGGCGCTTCGCATCTGAAAGACGAGCTTATGCCGCGTTATGCTGAGTTGATTTATAATGGTTTTTGGTTTTCTCCCGAACGTGAAATGCTTCAAGCAGCTGTGGACCAATCTCAGAAGAACGTTAATGGAATAGCGAAGGTGAAGTTGTACAAGGGAGATGTTAAATTAATCGGAAGAAAATCTTCGGACAGCCTTTATTCAGAAAAACACGTGACCTTCGAAAAAGATAATGTTTACGATCAGAGAGATGCACAAGGGTTTATAAAATTGAATGCTTTACGCTTGCGCTTACAACAAGCAGTGCGGCGTCGCAATAGATAACCCGTTACACTAGACTAGGTCCTTTATTATGTCTGCAACCCTGCGAGGTAGCCTTTGGATGTTGGCGTCGGTATTTTCATTTTCCGGTGTTGGAGTGGGCGTGAGAGCACTTTCCGATGAAGGTATGTCATCGGTTGAAATTGTATTCTTTAGAGTTTTTTTTGGGATTTTGATTCTTATTCCTTGGCTTTTTCGTGTCGGTGTAAGAGGCCTCAAGACAAATAAAGCTAATTTACATCTTTTACGTAGTTTTTTGATGGGTGTTGGCATGGTCTTTTGGTTTGCGGCTATCTCCCGTTTACCGCTTGCTGATGCCATTGCATTACATTTTACTTTGCCGCTTTTTCTGGTCGTTTTTGCTTGGTTGCTTCTTGGCGAAAAAGTGATCATTGCCCGTTTGGTTGCAACAGTTGTTGGTTTTACTGGGGTTTTAGTAATCATGCGGCCGGGTTTAAATGAATTTAGCATAGCGACATTATTTGTTTTGATTTCTGCAGCGTTATACGCCGGAAACCATACAATCAGCCGCTCATTTGCCAATACAGAAGGTCCAGAAGCTACAACATTTTTCATGAATGCAATGATACTTGTGCCAATCGGAATCTGTTCGGTGTTTTGGTGGACAACGCCTACATTAACAGATTGTGTCTGGATAGTGGTAGTAGGAATTTTCGGCACGACGTCCCATATTTTTCTTATGCGCGCATATCAGTTTGCAGAGGCAAGTGCACTGGCACCAGTTGATTTTATGCGTTTAGTGTTTTCCGGTTTAGCTGGATACATAATATTTGGTCAGGTTTCAGATTTTTGGACTTGGGTGGGTGCGACAATTATTTTTCTAGCAGCTTGGTATAATACTTGGTCTGCGAATCAAAAGAATAACGGTAAAAGTTTTTGACAAAAGTGCCAAGAAAAAAAGCAATTCAAGGACTTTTATGGATGTTGGCGCAGACCACGTGTATGTGTGCAATGATGGCTTGTGTGAGACAATTGAGCTTTGCAGGATTTGAAGGACCACAACTGGTTTTCTTTCGTGCAGCTGCGGGGCTTTTCGTATTGCTACCTTGGTTATGTATTACAGTAAGCCGCGCACCAAAAATACTTGTCCCCTCAGAATGGCGTTTCATTTTGTTGCGCGGATTTGTTGCACTCTGTGGGGTTACTGGTTGGTTCATTGCGTTAACTGGTTTGTCGATAAGTGATGTTGTTGCAGTGCAGTTTACGCACCCACTATTTGTTGTGATCGGTGCGGCCCTGTTGTTGCGTGAGCCTGTTGGAACTCCCCGTTGGTGCGCTGTTTTGGTCGGGTTTATTGGTGCATTGATAATTATTCGTCCAGGTGATTCAACATTCAATCCGCTTATTTTAGCTGTATTAATATCAGCCTTGTCTAACGCGACGGTGCAACTTCTTACTAAGAAATTTGCCACCCGCGTAAGCGGGTCGGTAATGATACTTTATATGAATGGAGTCATGGCATTCGGGGCGTTAATGGTTTGTTGGCCAGATTGGGTTTGGCCTAACTTATCCCATTTAACGTGGATTTTGGCGATAGGTGCAACTGGCACCCTTGCTCATGTTTTTCTTGCTCGTGGAATGAGGGTTGCGGATGCAAGCATGTTAGGTCCGGTGGATTTTCTTCGCCTTCCGATCGCATCTATTTTTGGGTGGTTATTATTCAATGAATACTCAGATTTTTGGACTTGGGTGGGTGCTAGTATAATTTTTGTTGCGGTTTTAATAATTACGCAACGCGAGGTGCGCAACGGAATGTAAGGTGATAGAATGGTTGAGTTTGATGCTTGTAATGACATACGAGATTTTATGTGATTAAAAAAAATATTTTGGTATTCGATAAAATTAGAATCCAACAGAATCATGCTCAAGGCACTATGTAATACGCTAGTATTGAATACTAACCTTTACAATGACAGAGGGGCTCAATGTCAAAACTTCGCCACATAGCTATAATAGTTAAAAATCCTGAAGAGGCAGGAAATTTTTTCAAAGAGGCATTCGATATGGAAATTGTAGGTACTGCAAGAAGGGGTCTATACGTTTCCGATGGCACTATGAACATCGCACTTCTTAAACAGGAGCACCCAGACGAAGCACTCGGTATTGCCCATTTTGGAATATGGGTGGACGATCTTAACTCCGCTGAGGATCGAATAAAATCGGCTGGTGGTTCTTATCTGACTGGACGTCCTAAATCACCAAATTCATTTTATGAGGCAAAATTCAAAACCCCTGCAGGACAAGTATTTGACGTCACTCACACCGGTTGGGCTGGGGCAGTGAAGGATGTTAAACCTATATCAAAAAACGATGAGTTAACGGATGCAGAAACAAAATAAGGGTGTTCTAATCGCGGGGGCTGGTCCTGTTGGGTTATGTCTGACGTTGAAACTGCTAAAAGAGGGTATAAATGTTACTCTCCTTGAATGCTTATCTGATGAAAATTTTCTGGATCAGATTCCCCGTGCTGGCAGCAATCATGCTGCCACTCTTGAGATGTTTGATGAGATTGGATTATATGAAAAGTTAGAGCCGCGTGGTTTGATCGCCCCAAAATTTCAATATCGTGAGAGAAAAAATAACCGATTAATTGCAGAATTTGACCATTCAGTGATTTCAGAGGAGACGCGTTTTCCTTTTGTTCTACAGTGTGAAAGAATCAAAGTCATAGAAGAAGCAATGATCATGGCAAAAAGTCATGAAAATTGTAATGTTCGTATGGAAACCACCCTGTTAAATTTTAGTCAAACCGAAGATAAAATTATGGCCACTGTAAGAAATTCTGCAGGAGAGGAAGAGCAGATTCATTCTTCGTTTATTGTTGGAACCGACGGCGGTAGAAGTGTTGTGCGCAAGGGCCTGGGTATAGACTTTGAAGGATTCACATACCCCGACCGAGTTCTTAATATTATTGTAGCATACGATTTTACAAGAGATGGATTTACCGATCGTAATTATGTATCTGACCCTGATGAGTGGTCAAATGTGTTTCATTGGAAAGGGCCACCGGAAGTCTGGCGGGTTCATTTCCCTGCTGACCCAGATGCTGAAGATTCTTCACTAACATCGGAAAATGCACTTCAAGGGCGTTTGCAGGCTTTCTTACCTGCAAAACAAGACTATAAAATTATTGGTTGTAATCTTTATACAGTACACCAAAGGGTAGCCTCCCGTTTTCTAGGAGGGCGAGCAATAATTGCTGGTGATGCGGCACACGTTAATAGTCCTATTGGCGGCATGGGGATGAATAGCGGCATCCATGATGCTATAAATCTAGGCGAAAAACTCTCAAGTATCTTTCGTGGTGAATCTGAACTTGAGTCTTTAGAGCGCTATGAACGTCAACGGCGTCACATCGCTTTAGAGACTGTGCAAGCCCAAACAATCCGCAATAAACGTGTTTTAGCTGAAAAAGATTTAGCAATCAGAGAAAAAAATCATGATCAGCTACGAAGAACCGCAGACGATCCACTATTAGCTAAAGAATTTATCCTTCGTACATCACTTATTAACAGTGTTCGTGAAGCAGCTGCAATTCAGTAAGTGAATAGTATATAATAGTTCTTCAGTTCAAAGTGTTTGAGTTAAAAAAGAGAGTCTTTTAGATTGTTTCAAAACTATTTTGGCTAATGAATGCTGATAAAGTGTTTTGAAGTAGGCAAGCAATAGTCATGGGACCAACCCCTCCAGGTACAGGAGTGATTGCTCCGGCTTTATCTGCAGCTTCAACAAAATTAACATCACCCACTATTGCGTTTTTTTTACCGTTGCTTATTTTTGATTTTCTATTGATTCCTACGTCGATTACCGTTGCACCGGGTTTAATCCAATCTCCTTTTATAAATTCGGGTTGGCCAACGGCGGCTATAAGAATATCTGCCTCTTTGCAGAAAATTGGAAGGTTTTGAGTAAAAGAGTGAGTGATAGTAACCGTACAGTTTTCAGCGAGTAGCAAGTTAGCGATTGGTTTTCCAACAATTGTCGAACGTCCTACGACCACTGCATTCAAGCCAGATAAATTTGTCAAAGTTTTCTTCAATATTAATTTACAACCCAGAGGCGTGCATGGGACAAGATTAGGATGACCACTAGCTAAAGCCCCAACGTTAAATGGATGGAATCCATCAACGTCTTTAGTCGCAGAAATCCCAGAAATTATTCTTGAGGTGTCTATATGACTGGGCAAAGGTAATTGAACAAGAATACCATTTATTGAATAGTCATTATTTAGTTTGTGTATTATAGAGAGCAAATTCGCTTCCGTAACATCAACGGGCAGTTTGTAACCAACAGTGTCGATTCCGCATTCAGAGGCTCTCTTTTCCTTGCTTTTTACGTAGATTTGGCTCGCAGGATCCTTGCCTACTATTATTGTGGCTAGACAAGGGATACGATTATATTTTTTTTTTATTTCCGCTACCCGGAGGGTGATGTCATTACGTAAATTGTTTGCGATAGCCTTTCCGTCAATTATATTTGCTTTCATATTCATGATCTAGACTGGAAGCGCGCGCTGTAAATTTCCTATTACCATCTGTAAGAAAATTAAACCGAGAATTAAAATAACAGGTGAAATATCTATACCCCCAAAGTTAGGAAGAAAGCGCTGTATAGGTCGTAGTGCAGGTTCTGTTACCCGGTGTAGAAAGTCTAAGATTAAATATATTAGCTGATTTGAAGTATTTAAAATGTTAAACGCTACTAGCCAACTTAAAATTGCTCCGACAATGATCAACCAGATGTAGAGATCGATTGCAATTATAAGTATGCGTAATAAGGGATCTATGACTATCATAATCTGCCTATGATCATTTAATATAATGGTAGAAGATAAATTACAAAATTAAACTGTAAAGACTATCTTTGCTGGTGCACCGATTTAACCATGCTTTACTATGTTATCTCACTTATAAAAATTGGCCACATAGTTTATTGAAGATTATGAACTTATTTGCGCAAAGCATGCAATAGAGATGTAAGTGAATTAAAAAAATCATTGCAATGACAACCGCTAATTTGAGAAACTAACAGTATGTAAGAAGTTGACATTAAGATTCATGCATAGTGAAAACCTTAACTTGACAAAGCCCCTCTCGAAAAAGCAGATTGACAAACTCTCTGGAGGGGGGCCGTAGCTCAGTTGGGAGAGCGCAGCGTTCGCAATGCTGAGGTCAGGGGTTCAACTCCCCTCGGCTCCACCACCGGATGAGCTTATGTTTAAAAGAAAAGACTTTTTAACGGAGTACTGGCATGATAGCCCTAACCGCTATCACTTTCGCTAAAAATATGTAGTAGGATTAATGCAGTGAATCAAAATCACATTTCTATATCTTTGTCTGAACTGGCTGAAAAAATAGGTGCTCGATTAATCGGGGATGGGAAAATCGAAATATCTCGGCTTGTCCATCCGGCGGAAGCTGAAAAGGAAAGTGATTTAGCGCTCGCTACGGAAAGACGTTTTCTTGAGTTATTAACAGAAACAACGGCAATAGCTGCGGTGGTCGCCTCAGCACAATCTGCTGTAGGGCCGCAACGTGGATATTTGGTCGTTGAAAGGTCACGGTACGCGATGGCGAAATTAATTGACATATTTTCTTGTGCCCCACACTTCTTTACAGGAATTCATCCAAATGCATTTGTCGATGAAACAGCAGAAATTAGCGATAAGGCGTCAATAGGTCCTATGACGTGCATTGGGCCCGGAGTTCGTGTAGGTGCTAACACTGTAATATTGGATAATGTAACTTTGAGTGCTGATGCGAGTATCGGAGAGAGTTGCCTTGTATATTCTGGTGTGCGTATTGGAGAGAGGGTGAAGATAGGCGATGGTGTAATTTGTCAGCCAAATAGTGTAATTGGATCGGACGGTTTTAGTTATGTTACACCCAATCCAGGGAGTGTAGAGTCTGCCAAGGCAAGTGGGCAAGTAAACTCTATCAATTCTCAAATTGTTAGAATTCATTCTCTTGGTACTGTGATTGTTGAAGATAATGTTGAAATTGGAGCTAATGTAACCATTGATCGTGGCACAATTTCTGCTACACGAATTGGAAAAAACTCTAAACTTGATAATCAAGTCCATATCGCTCACAACGTGGTTGTTGGAGAAAATTGTATGCTTTGTGGACAAGTTGGTGTTGCAGGTAGTTCTATTATAGGTGACCGTGTTGTGTTGGCAGGACAAGCAGGTGTGTCTGATCATGTAACCATCGGAAGTGATAGTGTTGTAGCGGGCAAGTCTGGTGTTGGGCGAAGCTTAAAGCCTAGATCTGTTGTTGCTGGATACCCAGCACGCGACAAAGCGGCAGCGTTTCAAGAAATAGCAACAATAAGGCGTCTTGGGTCATTTATGGAAGACTTAAAAGCAGTAAAAAATCGGTTAAGTATTCTAGAAAATAACAAAAATAAAGATTAACGAGCTACTTTTCGCCCAGAATGCGGTTTTTTTTAGAATAGAGAGTGTATGGAGTATTAGAAATTGTCTGACACACAAGAAAAAATTATTGAAATAATTGCTTCTTTTTCCCCCGTAGATCGAGAGAAAATTACACTAGAGACGAACTTGACAGATATTGAGATCGAATCACTAGAATTTGTAGAATTGGTCTTTCAACTGGAGGAAGAATTTGACGTTTCAATTCCTTACAATGCAAATGAAGTCGGTAAGTTTAAGAATGTAGAAGATATTGTGTTTCAAGTTTCAAGCATTATAGAAGAACAAAACGGCTTTAAGGAATAATATAAAAAAGAAAATTCTCGTTCTTAAATTCAGGAAATTTTATGCGCCAAGTAGTAATAACAGGAATAGGTGTAGTAACCTCAGTAGGAAATACCAAAGATGAATTTTGGCATTGCTTGGTTGAGGGCGAGAGTGGTGTTGGGAACATTGAACAATTCGATACTGAAAAGCTAAATATAAAAGTAGGAGCAGAAGTAAAGAATTTTCATGGTTCTGACCATTTCTCAAAGTCCCAGTACTCCCTTCTCGATAGATTTTCCCAATTCGCTGTTGTTGCTGCTCGGGAGGCTGTTTCAGACTCCGGTGTTACAATTTCTGATGAAATCTCATTAAAAACTGCTGTTATAATCGGTACAGGTGCTGGTGGGCAGAATACACAGGACGACAATTATCGGAAAATTTACTCTGAGGGTACGAGACGTTTGCATCCATTCACTATTCCTCGTCTTATGATAAATTCCGCGGTAAGTCATGTTACAATGGACCTTGGAATTCGCGGTCCAGCTTATGCGATAGCCAGTGCGTGTGCATCGGGAAGCCATGCGATTGGGCAGGCCCTAAATTTAATCCGTTCTGGTGTAACAGAGATAGCATTAACCGGTGGAACCGAGGCTTGTATAACTTTTGGCACGATGAAAGGTTGGGAAGCACTCAGAGTTATGGCTCCAGATACCTGCAACCCATTTTCTGCTGATAGACGAGGGATGGTGTTGGGTGAAGGCGCTGCTATGTTTGTTTTGGAGAGCTTGGAAAATGCACAAGCCCGCGGTGCAAAGATTTATGCCGAACTCGCTGGAGTGGGAATGAGTGCTGATGCCAGTAATATTGTAGAGCCGTCGGTTGATGGAGCTGCGAGAGCAATAAATGAAGCGTTGAGAGAAGCTGGTCTTGAGCCGGAAGATATTGATTACGTAAATGCACATGGTACGGCTACAAAATTGAATGATATTACAGAGACTATGGCATTACATAAAAGTCTTGGTGAGAGTGCAAAAAAAGTCTCGGTCTCGTCAACAAAATCTATGCATGGGCATGCTTTGGGTGCAGCAGGGGCTATAGAATGTGCGGTGACAGCATTAGCAGTTTTTTATGGTATTGTGCCGCCAACCATAAACTTCACTGAGCCTGACAAAGAATGCGATCTGGATTATACACCAAACACAGCGCGCAAAACTAAAATACGTGCAGCAATTTCGAATTCTTTCGCTTTTGGGGGATTGAACGCTGTGCTCGCCCTTCGGAAGGTTAAGAAGGGATCTAAAAATAACATAAATTAGATATTGATTTATACCAAACTTTTGGAATTTTTGGGCTCGCAACGTTTAATCTAGATAATTTTGAAACATCGTAACCAATGTAAAATCGAATTAATCTGGCTGCTATGGGTTCAGCAATTTTTTGTACAATTACTGCGACTAAAATTTATATACCGCACCAATTATTAAATCATGCGAGAAGTATTTCTTTGCCGTAATTATCTCGTTTTCAATATGGGGCCCACTTGAAACTTTTCCTAGGTCAATGTAGCGGTAACGCAAATCATAAACCCAATTAGATGGGGGCCGGATTTTGAGAAGAATGCCAAAACCCACGTTCCATGCAATTCCTGATTTTTGATCCGAACGTGACGTTTTTGTTCCTGTACTGAGGTTTACTCGGTCAACTGAAGACGCATTTTGCGCTGCCCCAACTCCGCCCCCACCGTAAAACGTATACCGCGGAGTAAAATCCCAGTCGTAATAAACATTAAATAGTATGGCATGAGAATGCAGGTCATTCTCATAACCTGGAGTTCCACTGCTTTTGGTGTCACGACTATCAAAATCCATTCGGACACGGTAGTGATATTCCATTTCACTGCGCAAGGGTATCCCTGATGAATTATTCCAGTCACGTCCTACCGCAAATCCCAAACTGACCACAGTATCTTTACCATTGTTTACTTTTAGGGATCCAGTGTTGGCTATATTCGGATTTTGTATTGAACTATAGGAACCAATTACATTTATTGCTCCGTAAAAATCATTCACTTTCAGAATCTTATGATGATTTAGGAACGCTGATTTTACATCCGACCGCCGTTTTGTGTCCGGTATTTTGATTGATCCTGGCTTAGCATTTACAATCCTCTCTTGGAAACTGGGGATCAACTGGAGTTGATTGGAAACAAGTTGTGGCCGATAGTTAGATACCATAGATTGGGTTTTATAAAATTCAGTTATTTCTAAAAAAGGATGCGGCTCGACAAAAAATCGGTCAAAATCATATAAAGGAGTTGTCCCTGCGCAAGTGAGAGGCACAAATAGAGACGCAAAAAGAGTGGAAGATACAATTTTGTGTGTAAGTGGTAAATCTTTTTTTCTTCTGCCTTTAAAAAACATTTCTGATTATTTTCTTAAAAAATCTCTAGCGTTTTATGATAGAAGCAATTCATTACAGCATATCATATTAATCTTAATTTATTATTGTAAAATTAATCTAGAGTCGAGTTCGTCGATTTTCTTTTGCAATGATGACATCCAAGGTGCGTCTTGTGGAGACTCCAACAGAAGCGATAACCATGTTAGTCTGGCCTTTTTTAGGTTGCCTGCTTGCGCAGCTGCTAAACCAGCATAATACCGTGCCCGAAAATTGTCTGGGTCAATTTTTAGGGAATTAGCAAGGGCCATGCTAGCTGCAGGGGAAACTACGCCCTTTTTTGATTTTATTAATGCTTCTGCTAGAGCTGCATGTAGATTCGCAGACCCTGGTGTTAGTGAAATGGCTTGGCGATAAGCTTCAGCAGCCTCTTCATAACGCTTGAGAGAGAAAAAGGTCTGAGCATAAAGTTGCCAAATTTGTAAATTATTGGGTTTTTTGCTTAGTATTTCTTTAAGCATGATCAGATTTTTTTCTGCAATTTTTTGCCAATCGGTAACTGAGTTTCTTTCCGCTACTGGAAGCGCTGGAAGATGTGGCGAACCAATAATCAAGTAAATGCCTAGAGCAGCGATGGGAATTGCAACGGCTAAATAACCTAGAATAAGTTTGTCTGTTTTTTTTTCACCTCCAAAAGACTGTGATGGATCTTTCTCATATTCCAGTAGTAATCTACGAGATATCTCGGCTTTACTGGTTTCTGCATCCTCCCTCTCAATCAAACCTTCCTCAAAATCGCTTTTCAATTCTTCTAATTGGTCAACATATATCTTTTTATGGAATGAATTAGGTGTTTTGGTTTTGGAAAATCGGGCCCAGAAAAGCGGCATTATGGTTAATGCCGTTATTGCAGCAGAAATGGTAAAAAAAGAGATCCACACTACAATCATCTTAATTCTCTTATAGAGGTTAATCTATTTTTTTCCTCCTCGGTAAGAGGAATGGCTTTTTTTGCATGGCGCATGCGCATCATGTAAAATAAAACCATGATTAGGCCAAAAATAAATATTATTACCGGGCCCATCCACAAAATAAAAGTGGACTTATTCAGTGGTGGCTTCAATAAAACAAAGTCACCATAACGCGATACAACATATTTTATTATTTCTTCATCACTGTCCCCGGATTTTAATTTTTCACGAACAAGAATGCGAAGGTCGCGAGCCAGATTTGCATCAGAATCGTCAATTGATTGGTTTTGACAAACAAGACATCGCAGGCCTTTACTTAATGCTCGGGCCCGTTCTTCTAGTTTAGGGTCTCGCAACACCTCTTCTGGTTCAACAGCTTTAATAGTTGGAGAACATAAAATTAATGCGGTGAAAAGAATAAATAAACGGTTCAATTTTCTAATCTTTTCAAAATAGGTTGAATTGTATTTGAGAGATCTGTTTCGCTAAGTGGACCAACATGCCGGTAACGAATATATCCATTTGAGTCGACAATAAAAGTTTCTGGATAACCATAAACTCCCCAATCAATAGACGTGAGACCGGAATGGTCAGCTCCCACCGCACGATAAGGGTTTCCAAGAACTTTTAAAAATGTATTGGCATTTTTAGGATCATCTTTGTAGTTAATGCCATAAATAGAAAACCCATCCTGAGCCAACTTCATTAAATATGGGTGTTCAACTCTGCATGGAATACACCAGCTTGCCCAAATATTAACCAAGCTAACATTGCCACGTAGCATTTTGGTTGAGAAACCTTTTCCACCTCTATTAATAGGAGGTAGGTTAAATCTTGGTGCTGGTTTATTTATAAGAGTTGAAGGTAAATGGTTGAGAGATTTTTGTCCTGTTCCTATCTGCCACAAATACAGTCCAAAAATGCCCACAAGTGATAAAAGTGTGCAAATTGGGATGATAACGGCATTGCGCATGTTAGGCAGCATTCCCGTTAGCTTCTTTAGAAAATTTCTCTAACAGTCTGATATGCAAACGCCTATCAGTAAGGGAAATCAGTCCCCCAAATGCCATCAGAATTGCTCCTATCCAAATCCAATTAATCATGGGGTTAAAATAGATTCGTGTGCTCCACTCTCCGTTTTCTGACATTTCTCCCAAGACAGTGTATAAGTCTCCACTGATTGTGGAGAGGATGCCAGCTTCGGTAGTTCGGTTTCTCTCAGCGGGATAACTACGTTTTTCAGGCAGCAAAACGGTTATTTCTTTGCCATTACGTTCAACCCTAAATTGACCCTGAATACCAGTATAATTGGGTCCGACGATGGGTAGTGTCCCGGCGAATGTCAATGTGTAACCACCAGCGGAAACTGTATCCCCTGCCTTCATCAATTTTATGAATTCTACTCTCCATGCAGAAGAAATTGTAATACCGATTACTAATATTCCGAGTGCCGAATGAGAAATCACCATGCCCCAGAAAGCACGAGGTAGATTCCTTGCACGACTAAGTGATTTGGATAATGGAAATTTAAATAAATTTATCCGCTCGGAAACCTGAACCATGGTGCCAATGATTATCCACGCGGAGACGCCTAATGCTAAAGCGACAAGAACGTCACCGGAACCAGTTGCCCAAATTATTGTTAATACAACCAACAGGGCTGTTAATGTCGCCACCTTTAATCGTCCTAAAACACCAGCTAGGTCGGCGCGTTTCCAGCGTAGCATCGACCCGATTACACATGCTACGAGGACGGGTGCCATAATGGGTAAGAATGTTGCATTATAAAATGGGGGTCCAACTGATACTTTTGCTCCATATAAGGCGTCTAAAAGTAATGGGTAGAGGGTTCCTAGCAGGACAACCGCTGCCCCGGTCGTTAGCAACAGATTATTAAAAATTAGTGCCGCTTCACGTGAGATGGGAGAGAACACCCCTCCAGGAAGAATTAAAGATGCACGAAGAGCATAAAGTATGAGGGCGCTGCCCGATATTAAAATTAACAACAATAAAATAAAAACACCTCTTTCCGGATCTGTTGCAAAGGTATGAACAGATGTCAGAATTCCTGATCGAACGAGGAAAGTTCCTAGTAAAGACATCGAAAATGTTAAAATGGCTAAAAGAATAGTCCAGCTTTTTAATGCATCACGTTTTTCAACTACGATTGCCGAGTGAAGTAGTGCCGTTCCGATAAGCCATGGTATTAGGGAAGCGTTCTCAACAGGATCCCAGAACCACCATCCGCCCCACCCGAGCTCGTAATATGCCCACCAGCTTCCCAAAGCTATCCCAATTGTTAGGGAACACCATGCAGCAAGGGTCCACGGCCTCACCCACCTCGCCCAGGCAGGATCAATACGCCCCTCTATGAGCGCTGCGACTGCAAATGAAAATACAATCGAGAATCCTACGTATCCAATGTAAAGAAAAGGTGGATGAAATGCGAGACCCGGATCTTGCAATATTGGATTAAGTCCTTGTCCTTCAACAGGGGCAGGATCAAGACGAAGGAAAGGGTTGGATGTGAATAAGATAAAAGATATGAATGAAGCACTTATCAAGCCTTGAATTGATAAAACCCTTGCCTTAAGGCTCTCCGGCAAATTTTTTCCAAATGCAGCGACTGACGCACCAAACAGTGTTAGAATTGTTACCCAAAGGAGCATTGACCCCTCGTGGTTTCCCCAAACACCACTTATCTTATATAATAAAGGTTTTTGAGTGTGTGAGTTTTGGGCTACGTTGAAAACAGAGAAGTCAGAAACAATAAACGCTTGAATCAGACATCCGAAGCTCACAAGCACGCAAAGGAAAAGCGAGGTGGCTGATGTACTCCCAAGAGCCATGAGTCGAATATTATTTTTCACTGCCCCTGCAAGAGGTAAAGTTCCTTGCACGATTGCAACTATCAGCGCCAGAACTAATGTGAACTGTCCGGTTTCCGCAATCATCGCGGTTCTCCAGTTTTTGATTTGCTCGAGCGACGCAGTGTTTCTGCTACCTCAGGTGGCATATAATTTTCATCATGTTTGGCTAAAACTTCATCAGCAAAAAAAACACCATTTGATCCGATTTTGCCCTCCGCAACCACTCCTTGGCCTTCACGGAATAAATCAGGAAGAATTCCGGTGAACCTTACGGTAATGTCGTTTTTCTTATCTGTTACAATAAACAGGTTTACGACTCCAGTTTTTGTATAGATTTGTTCATTTTTTTTAACTAATCCGCCTACGCGGACCCTTCTTTCGGGAATGGTCTGTTTTTCAAGAAGATTGGTTGGACTGTAGAAATACACAACGCTGTCCTTTAAGGCTGCTAATATCATTGCAGTTGCGATAGAACATAAAATAAGGCCAAGAAGTACTATAGTGAGCCTTTGCTGCTTGCCTGTTAATTGCATTTTCTCTGTTGTGTTTTTTGGGAAATATCCTCTTTCAGGTTGGCTAGAATCTGTTTTTGATACTTTAATTCCCTAATACTAAAAAACCAAAGACCCAAAATTCCAACAGTTGCTATAATATATGCAGGCCAAATGTAGTAAGCATGTCCTCCCATAATTATGAATTCCACAACCACTTCTATCACGACCTCAGTTTTCCTCCATTTATCCTCATTAAACGAATACGGCGTTTAAGTAACAAAACTTTTATTCGTGTAACCAACACACAGACTGCAACAAATATAAAACCAAGTGCCATCAGAAAAAGTGGAGTAAGCATTGATGAATGTATCGCTGGCCCGTCGGCTCGGAGCAAGCTAGCTGGTTGGTGGAGAGTATTCCACCAATCAACAGAAAACTTAATAACCGGTACATTAATAAATCCGACTAATGCCAAAATTGCGGCTGATTTTTCTCCCCGAGAAGGATCGTCGAATGCTTTGTTTAATGCCATAAAACCTAAATAGAGGAAAAATAAAAAAAGAACAGATGTAAGGCGTGCATCCCATACCCACCAAGCACCCCACATCGGCTTACCCCAAAGTGATCCAGTTGTAAGGCATAGTATTGTGAATGTTATGCCGATAGGGGCGGCAGCCTGAGCAGATAAGTGTGCGAAAGGATGTCTCCAAATAAGACCAATGGCACTGGTTATCGCTATAAAAGAATATATAAATAATGCCATCCAAGCACTAGGGACGTGGACATACATTATACGAACAGTATCACCTTGTTGATAATCTGGTGGAGAAATAATAAGTGCAGATATTATTCCAATTGATAAAAACAAGCCGGCCAGCCCAGCAGTTGCAGGCATAAGCCGGTCGGTAACTTGGTTGAACCGGGCAGGATTAGCAAGAAAATTGAACATGGTCTCTGATCTCGATTTCTAAATCCCTCGACGACTATTCTAATTTTGGGAATTCTCTCAATAGGTCTAAAAAATAATTTATTTTCTCAGCAATAATTACAAGAATGCTAGTATTATTCTAGTGCCCTTCGTATTGCTAGTGTTGTGATGGAAGGCGCAATTGCCAGAGCGGCAAGAAGCATCGCGGAGAGCAGTAAGAGCGGAGGTTTTGGAGAGAAACCTAAAAATACAGCGTCCGCAGCTGCAGTTCCAAAAATTAGCACTGGAACTAACAGAGGTAATACAATTAGAGCTAATAACACTCCGCCACGCCTCGCACCGAGTACTAACGCTGCTCCCAGACCGCCGATTAAGCTCAGAATGGGAGTTCCAATACCCATGCTGATTAATAGTAGTGAAAACACCTTAATTGGTATATCATATATCAGGCCAATGATTGGAACAGCAAACATTAAGGGTAAGCCTGTGATTAACCAGTGTGCGGTAAATTTTGCTGTTACGATCAAAATAAGTGGGGTTGGGGAGATAACGATTTGTTCTAGGCTACCATCCTCAAAATCCGAGGCGAATATTGAATCGAGTGATAACATAGCAGTGAGAATGGCTGCGACCCATATTACTCCTGGTGCAATACGAGTCAGTAGAGCAGCAGACGAGCCTATCCCCATTGGAAATAACAGTGCTATAAGTAAAAAAAACATTACAATTACAGCGGTATCTCCAGCGTTTCTAAGGCTAATTTTTAATTCGTGCCATATAAACCAGGACAACTTATTCATGTTGCCTGCTCCTAGCGTAAGATAGCAAATTTACTTTCCGTGTATTTTGAATTTGCATGTCATTATTTGTTGCTATTACGGCCATACCGCCGGATTCGCAGTGTTTTACTAATAATTTTTTTAGCAGAGACACAGCTTCAGAATCTAGTGCAATGGTTGGTTCGTCAAGCAACCAGAGATTAGTCTCCACAGTGAGCAACCTTGAAAGGGTAAGCCGCCGCTTTTGCCCAGCAGATAAAAATCTTACCGGGGTATCAGCTAAGGCATCTATTCCAAAAACTCTTAATGCAGAAATGATAATGCTTCTCTCCGGCCTGGGCCGGTTGAGCCAAGTCCAATCATAGAGATTTTCTTCTACGGTCAACATTGGCTTTAATGCATCTGCACTTCCAATTAAAGTTATTCGAGAAAAATGTCTTTCTGGGTATTCTGAAACACTTCCGTCTGACCAATAAAATGTTCCATGAGTGGGTTTTGAAATACCGGAAATTAATCTCAGAAGACTTGTTTTTCCAATTCCATTTGGTCCATGAAGTTCTATTATTTCACCAGGAATAAGCTTGATGGATAGTCCAGAAAAAACTTCCTTTTCGCCTCGCTTACATAAAATGTTTTTCCCATTAAACTCCATGGAAATTATAATAACAGAGCGTTTCGGGTCGGGCGAGCTCCATCTCCGTAAAAAATTTTTTAAGGTAAAACACTTTAGCTTAGGAAAAGAGATGAAACAGTCCATTGATTTACAAAATTTTTATTATATGTTTTCGCATGCAGAAGGTTGTTACGCAGAAAAAAATTGTGGTTTGTTCATTTTTTGTGGCAGAAATAGTGAAAATAGGGTGGATATGCTCTGCTAAACAAATTTTTTATTTAACTTTTTATACCGAATATCATGAGTTCTTATATCAATTATATAAAAGAGATCGAAGTTCGAAGGAAACAAGGGCTACAGCCTAAACCAATCGATGATGGGTCGCTCACCAAAGAGCTAATTAATCAGATAAAAGATGTTTACAATGAGCATAGAAAAGCTTCATTGAATTTCTTAATATACAATACCTTACCCGGAACTACGGCAGCGGCGACTGAAAAAGCAAAGTTTTTAGAAGAAGTGATTTTAGGGAAGGTTGTTATTGATGAAATAACTCCGTCTTTTGCTTTTGAACTACTTTCTCATATGAAGGGAGGACCATCAGTAAAGGTTTTAATTGATATAGCACTAGGCATTAATCAGGATTTGGCAAAAGAGGCAGCTGAAGTTTTGAAAATGCAAGTCTTTCTTTACGATGCTGACACAAGTCGTCTCAAATCAGCGTATGAACAGGGAAACGAGTTTGCTAAAAGTATTTTGGAAAGTTATGCGGCGGCAGAATTTTTTACAAAACTCCCTGATATCGAAACTGAGATTAAGATAGTTACGTATGTTGCAGCTGAAGGGGATATCTCCACAGATCTTTTATCCCCAGGGAATCAAGCACACTCGAGATCTGATCGTGAATTGCACGGTCAATGTATGATTTCGCAACAAGCTCAGAAGGAAATTGTAGAACTTCAAAGAAAACATCCTGACAAACGTGTGATGTTGGTAGCGGAGAAGGGTACGATGGGTGTAGGCTCATCTCG
>MDTG01422574.1_pt1 | contig 23450 bp, 19 predicted proteins | sample 811421 | NCBI WGS metagenome assembly MDTG01 (sample SAMN05326645, study PRJNA326480) | marine metagenome | isolation source: seawater | place: Pacific Ocean: South East | collected 2011
TATAAATAATGCTAAAGAGATATTTATTTTGTGTTTTGGTAATGAAAAACGAAAAAAATATGAAGAAGTTTTACTTAACCCCGATGATTATAATTCAATTCCTGCAAGATTGGTCTTAGATAGAAATTGGGTTTTCGATATTGAACAACAAATAGATTTTAAAAAATAGATATTGATTTCATTAGCTATTAAACAAAAATGTTATACTTGCTTAAATTTTGGGGGCATTCATTTTTTTTAGTTAAAATAAGCATATTAAGAAGACTATGGAACAAGAAAATAATTACAATGATGAAATAGATTTAATAGAGCTATTTATGGTAGCTTGGAAGAAGCGATTCTTCATACTATCAATAACATTCATATTTGCAGTCATTTCTGTATTTTATTCTTTAAGCTTACCAAATGTTTACTCTTCCTCAGCTTTATTAGCTCCAGCAAATAAAGAAGAAAACTTTACTTCAAATCTTGGAGGAATGTCAGGACTTGCTGGTTTGGCTGGAGTAAATTTATCTCAATCTAATGCATCTACAAGTGATGAAGCTGTTGAGCGTGTAAAGACCTTTGATTTTTTCTCTAACTATTTCTTACCAAATATACAGCTTGAAAATCTTTTAGCTGTAAAAGAATGGGATCCAAAATCAAATACTTTAACTTATGACGAGGGTTCTTTTAATGTAGAAACAAAAAAGTGGTCTGGAAATAATATAAATGAAAAAAATTCTCAGCCTTCTGATCAAACTGCATATAGAAGATATGTCGATATTTTTAGCATCAGTGTAGATGATGAAACTGGATTTATTACCTTTTCAGTTGAGCATCAATCACCAGAGATTGCAAAAAAATGGCTGGACATAATTATTTATAATATTAATGAATTTATGCGTGAAATTGATAAAGAAGATGCACAGAATGCAGTAGATTTTCTTAATGAAACTGCTAACAATACCAATGTGCAATCTATCAAAGAAGTAATTGGTAGGATTGTAGAAAATAAAATGCAGACTCTAATGTTAGCTTCTACTAACAAAGCTTATGTTTTTAAAGTTTTAGATTCACCAATAGTACCAGAAATAAAATCTGGTCCGATTAGATCAATCATTTGCATCATCGGAACTTTAATTGGTGGAGCTCTATCTTTATTAATCGTTTTTATTCAGCACTATAGGAAATTAGATTAAATTTTGAAAATTTTAGTCACTGGTTCAGCAGGCTTTATAGGTTCTGCATTAAGTTTACGTTTATTGGAAAGAGGTGACGAAGTTATTGGTGTTGATAACCATAATGATTATTATGATCCATCTTTAAAGGACAATCGTTTATCAAGGCATATAGATAATATAAATTATTCACATAATCGTTTAGATATTTCAAATTTTGAAAAATTAGAGGATTGTTTTTCTAAGCATCAACCAGATAGAGTTGTTAATCTTGCAGCACAGGCTGGAGTAAGATATTCAATTGAGAATCCGCAAGCATATATTGAGAGTAACATTGTAGGTTTTGGTAATATTTTAGAGTGTTGTAGGCATTACGAGGTGGAACATTTAGTATATGCGTCATCAAGTTCAGTTTATGGAGCCAACACCAAAATGCCATTTTCTGTGCATAATAACGTTGATCACCCACTTAGCTTATATGCTGCAAGTAAAAAATCTAATGAATTAATGGCACATACATATAGTCACTTATACAACCTTCCTACTACCGGTCTTCGTTTTTTTACTGTTTATGGTCCGTGGGGAAGGCCAGATATGGCACTTTTTTTATTTACCAGAAAAATTCTTGCTGGAGAGCCTATTGATGTTTTTAATTTTGGTAAGCATCGAAGAGACTTTACTTTTATTGATGATATTGTTGAGGGAATTATTCGAACAGTTGATCAGCCAGCAGAATCAAATCCATGTTGGTCTGGAGAAAACCCTGATCCTGGAACAAGTAAGGCACCATGGAAAATTTATAACATTGGAAATAACAAACCAGTTGAGCTAGCTGATTATATAGATGTTTTAGAAAGTTCTTTAGGTAAGAAAGCTAAAAAAAACTTAGTACCTCTTCAACCTGGCGATGTTCCGGATACATTTGCTGATGTAGAAGACTTAATAAAAGATACAGGCTACAAGCCAACAACAACTATTGAAGAGGGCATTAAAAAATTTGTTGAATGGTATCTTGAATATCATAAAGTTGAATAAGGAAAATGTTTTGATCTCAAAAGATGATATAAAAATTGCAGTTATAGGCTTGGGATATGTTGGTCTTCCTCTAGCTGTTGAGTTCGGAAAAAAATATTCTGTTACAGGGTTTGATGTAAACGTTCAAAGAATCAAAGAATTAAAAAATGGAAAAGACATCACATTAGAGGTTGATGATAATGAACTAAAGAACAGCAAAAATTTAACTTTTACTTCTGATATACATCAAATAAAACCCTGTAATATATATATTGTCACTGTTCCAACACCAATTGATGAAAATAAATCACCAGATCTTCAATTTTTAGAAAGTGCATCTGAAATGATAGGTAAAGTTCTAAAAGATAAGAACATAGTGATTTATGAGTCTACTGTATATCCAGGTTGCACTGAAGAAATATGTGTGCCTATCTTAGAAAAAAACTCTAAATTGAACTATATCTCAAAAGATGATGATCAAAATTTGTTACCTGGTTTTTTTGTAGGTTATAGCCCAGAAAGAATTAATCCCGGAGATAAAGTAAATACATTACCAACCATCAAAAAGATTACCAGTGGGAGTAATGAAGCTGTTGCTAGTGAAATTGATGATATTTATCAGGAGATAATAAAAGCTGGAACGTGGCGTGCTTCAAGTATAAAAGTTGCTGAAGCCGCAAAAGTTATCGAAAATTGTCAGAGAGATTTAAATATAGCTTTTGTGAATGAGCTCTCATTGATTTTCGAAAAGCTTGAAATAGATACTTTAGATGTATTAGAAGCAGCAGGCAGTAAATGGAATTTCTTGCCTTTTAGACCAGGCATGGTTGGCGGGCATTGCATAGGAGTCGATCCTTATTATTTAACTCATAAATCTGAGGAAGTTGGATATCATCCTGAAGTTATTTTAGCTGGGAGAAGGATAAATGACTCAATGGCATCATATGCAGCGAATATATTCATAAAAAAAATGTCACAAAATAAAATACAAATTCATAGAGCCAGGGTTGGTCTGCTAGGAGTCACATTCAAGGAGAACTGTCCTGACATAAGAAATAGCAAAATCAGTGACTTGATTAGCGAATTAATAAACTGGGGTATTGAAATTCTTGCATATGATCCCTGGGCAGATTATGAATCAGTCAAGAATGAAATGGGTATTGAACTAGTTAGTCTCGATGACCTTGTTAAGCTTGATTCTTTAATAGTTGCAGTTGGCCATAAAGAAAATAGAGAATTAAAGCCCGAAGATTTAAGAGGTATGTGTAGGGAAGACATTATTCCAGTATGCGCTGATCTTAAGAGCTTATACTCACGAAATGCATTAATTAGTAAAGGCTTCACAACTTTTAGGCTTTAATAATTATGAATTTTGCTTTTATTGGTTTTGCTGGATACATAGCACCACGGCATCTAGATGCAATAAAAGAACTTGGTGGAACTGTTGTGGCAGCTTTTGATGTAATAGAGCCCAGTCAAAGTCATCAAGAAAATCTTCCTAGTACTAAATTTTTTAATGACTACAGTTTATTCATTGAATTTTTAAAAAATCACAAAAATTCTTCAAAAATAGATTTTGTTTCTGTTTGTAGTCCAAATTATTTTCATTTTCAACAAATCAAAGATTCTCTTAATGCTGGAATTAATGTTATTTGTGAAAAACCTATCGTTGGCAGCGTTCACGAATTAAAGTTGCTTGGAGAAATTGAAAGATTAACTGGCCAAAAAGTCTACTCAATTCTCCAACTCAGATATCATGAAGCAATTAAGAATTTAAACAAAATAGTAGAAAGTCAACCAAATCAACATTTTTCAGTAAACTTAACTTACATTGCTGGTAGGGATAAAAAGTATTTAGAATCTTGGAAAGGTGATGTTGAAAAGTCATTTGGGATAGAGGCAAATATTGGGATTCATTTTTTTGATATGCTCACACACGTATTCGGAGAACTTCAAAGGAGCTATTTACATTATTATGAGCCTAATAAATCCTCAGGATATTTGAAATTTAAACAAGCTGACGTGAAGTGGTTTTTATCTATCGATGTTGATGACCTGCCAAAGAATACTAACTTAGATTCAAATACTTACAGATCAATTACAATTAATAACACTGAGCTTGATTTTAGCAGTCTGAGCGGATTCAAAGATTTGCATTTAACTAGCTACGAGGAGATATTGGCTAATAAAGGTTTTGGATTAGAAGATGTTACCCCATCTATAGAGATATTAGATAGAATAAATAATAAAGATATTGATGATTTTAATGCAGATCAAGCACATCCTTTTTTATTAAATATGATTCAATGAAAACATTTATTCATGACACTGCAATTGTTGATGAGGGGGCTCAAATTGGTTCCGGCTGCAGAATATGGCACTTTACACACGTAAGCCCTGGTGCAAAAATTGGAGCAAATGTGTCTTTAGGTCAAAATGTATATGTAGCTGATAATGTTGAGATTGGAGATAACTGTAAAGTACAAAATAATGTTTCTCTATATGACGGCGTCATTCTTGAGGAGGGTGTTTTTTGTGGGCCAAGTATGGTTTTTACAAATGTATACAACCCTAGATCTCTAATTGAAAAAAAAGATGAATATAGAACTACATTGGTAAAAAGAGGGGCGACTATTGGAGCTAATGCAACAATTGTATGCGGAGTTGAGATTGGTAGTTTCTCGTTTATAGCAGCTGGAGCAGTGATAAATAAAAACGTAAAAGATTACTCATTGTTTGCTGGTGTGCCTGCTAAGCAAAAGGGATGGATGACAGAAACAGGTGATAGGCTCCCTTTTCCACTATCTGGTGATGGAAAATTTGAATGCCCTATCACTGGAGATATTTACTTAATTAAGGGAAATAAAGTTCTTAAAGAGATCTAAAAATGGAATTCACTGATTTAAAAACTCAATATAAATTAATCAAGAGTGAAATTAATAATGCAATCAATGATGTTTTAGATCATGGTAGGTATATATTAGGACCTGAAGTTGATGAGATGGAGCAAATGCTTCAGAAGTATACAAGTTCTGAATTTTGTATATCAGTCGCAAGCGGCACTGAAGCATTATTGATTTCCTTGATGTCAATAGGTTTAGAGCCTGGCGATGAGGTTATTACAACTCCATATACTTGGGTTTCTACAGCGGAAGTTATTGTTTTGTTGGGCGCAACTCCAATCTTTGCAGACGTTGAATTATCAACTGGTAACCTTGATCACGAAAAATTAGAGGATTTAATCACTTCTAAAACTAAAGCGATAATACCTGTAAGTCTTTATGGTCAAACATGTAATATGGAAATAATTAATGATATTGCCAAAAAAAATAATCTAATAGTTATAGAGGATGGTGCTCAAAGTTTTGGAGCCGAATTCAAACAAAATAAAAGTTGTAACTTATCAGACATTGGCTGTACAAGCTTTTTTCCAAGTAAGCCACTCGGTTGTTATGGTGACGGCGGAGCAATTTTTACGAACGATCAAAAAATTGCAACAGCATGCAGAGAAATAAGGGTTCATGGACAAGAATCAAGACATAACTACACTCGAGTAGGTGTAGGAGGTCGAATGGATACAATTCAATGCGCCATAGTTAAAGAGAAACTAAAAATATTTGACCAAGAGCTCAAAATGCGAGATGAAATAGCTAAAAACTACACAGAAGCTATAGGTATTCTTGATCCCAATATCATAAAGCCGCTTGATCTTAAGGATGAAAGAAGTTCCGCATGGGCTCAATATTCCGTAGTTGTTGACGATAGAGAAAAGTTCATTAATCAATTTAAAAGAAATGAAATTCCATATGCAATTCATTATCCTGATGTGCTTTACAGCTCACCAGCCTACAAGAGATACAGACCCTTAAAGCCATGTATTTCTGCAGAGTTTTTATCAGATCATATTCTTTGTCTTCCAATGAGCCCATATTTGAAATCTACGGACCAAGATAAAATAATTCAAACTCTTTATTCCATTGCAGCTAGTAATTGAGAATTTCCAAATCTAATTTTTTAATCTCAACACAATATTTTAAAGATATTTTATGGCAAGCTTCTGGCAATACTATTGCTCAAATAATTGGCATACTTGGCATACCAATATTAACAAGGTTATTTTCACCAGAGGATTTTGCAATACAAGCTCTTTTTCTTCAATTATCAGGATTTCTTGCAGGGATTCTTGCTTACAGATTTGATTATTTAATAGTAATTCCTAAATATAATTTTCATGCTAACCTTTTTAGGCTGTTCATATTTTTTGCTGGTCTTTGCAGTGTTATTTTATTGATTTTCATTTTATTTTTTTTAGGCACATTTACAAATTTACTACTTCCATTCAAATCTCTTAATAGCTGGATTTATTTAACACCATTTGCATCCTTCATAATAATGCTTTCAGTAACTCAACAACACTTTGCTCAAAGGTCAAATAACTTTAGAGATTCAGGAATATCAGAAATTATTGGAAAAATAATGTATGTATTTGTTGGCATCATTGGAGGTGTATTGGGGTTCGGGGTAATAATATTACTTATAATTATTCCTATTTCTGCATGGTCGAAATTCATTTGGCTGAATTATAAATATCCAATATTTAAAGAAAACATTATTTTATCTAAGGTTAATTTTTTTAATCTTATCAGGTATGCCACAAGAGTTTCACTTAGGAATATAAAATTAGCGCATGCACATGTTTATTCCCACATCCTTTTAGCTTGCACATCTATTTTGCCGCTTATTATAATTGAGCAAGAATTTGGCCTAAATGTTCTTGGTCAATATAGCCTTGTAATATTAACTCTCTCACTTCCAGTGTCCCTAATTTCTATTTCAATTGGGAAAGTTTATTTTCAAAGAGCTTCTTATTCATGGTCTCAAGGTAGAAAGTTTGATCAATACTGGATAAGTTCCTTTAGAGGGCTAATCTTAATGGGAATTCCAATTTTTTTATTTGTCTCATTAATTTCGCCAATATTATATCCACTCATCTTTGGAGATAGTTGGGTTATTGCAGGAGAAATAGCTCAAATCCTTGCTATATCCTCTTTCTTTGCTTTTCTAAGTACACCATTTGATCAAACAGCAATAGTGGTTAGGAAGCCTTTATATCCAATTCTGTGGCATTCTTTTAGAGCAATTAGTATGATTTTAGTTGCTTTATTTGTAATAGATAGCAGCTTATCTCTAAAGGCTGTAATAATTATATTTGCATTCGTTCAATCTATTGCTTTTTTAGTTGATCTCTTTGTGAGCAGATATTTCTCCAAGCATTCATAATCAAGCGAAATAAATTGTTAGAATTAACTACTTATTAAATTTAACAATTAAAATGATTTCTGAAGATTCAATTAAAAACGATCTAAAGCGTATTGGCATCGAGAAGGGAGATGTTTTATTCATAACCGCAAACATTGGCGCAACAGGATTTTTTTACAAATCTAGAAATGAGACCATCTCTAGATGGATTAAAATCCTTACCGATGTTGTTGGAGATGAAGGTACAATCATTGTTGCAGCCTACACAAAAACTTTTTTTAGATTCAAAAAAGATAAAGAATTAGTTTTTAATAGGTATATGAAGTCTTATGTAGGGCCACTCTCAAATGCTTTAATTGAAGATCCAAACTCTTTCAGAAGTTCGCACCCTAGCATGTCTTGCATAGGCATTGGAAAATATGCAGAAACCATACTTAGCAATCACAATAGTAATTCCTTAAGTTATGATCCAATTGGAAAAGTAATAGAACTTAATGGCAAAAATTTAATGTTAGGAACTGTAGATTTGATGAATGCACCTATGTCATTGCATTTTGCACAACAAATCCTTGGCCATACAAAAAGGAATATGTATATTTCGATGCTAAAACAAACATACTTTTTAGATAACGATGGTAATAATAAAATTTTTACTGTCAAAGATAGTGGAGGGTGCTCTAGGGGAGGCATAAATCTTTACGGAAGATATATTGAAGCAGGCATTGTAAATTTTGAAGATATTGGAAATGCACGCAGTGCATTAATCCAAGGAAAAGAATCCCTAGAATTAACCATTAAATTACTAAAAGATTCTCCAAGCCTTATTTCTTGCACTCATCAAGATTGTATTTCTTGTAGATTTAGTTACAGAAAGTCAGGGTTAGGCATGCTCAGAGTTCCTTTATTAATATTGAGAAAGAAATTTTTTGGAAATTAAATTGCAACAATCTAACCCTATTTCAACCCCAAATTTTTTGTTTTTTGTATTGATTTCAATAGGGTTTCTAATAACTACATTCTCCTCAGCACTAATCGTATCTTCAATAAGATTAGCTGTGATAATTATTTTATTTTTCTTAATGTACGGATTAGTTCTGAAGGAAAAAATAAATTTTAATCAGTTACTACCTATACTCTTATATTTTATATTGATACTACTTGGAATTACGCAGTCTTTAGTAAATGGTGATTACTATAGTAGCATTAAGGCTCTTTCAGGAAATCAAGGTATTAATGGCTACATTGTTCATATCTTGATAATCTCATCTGGATTACTAATTTTTTCATACAATAAATATGAAATATTTGATTTTCAGTCTGCAAAAAAAATAAATCTTTTTATTTTTACTGGATTTCTGATTACCCTTGGATTGGGGGGCATTAATTTTGAGATACCACCAAGTTTTGAATTTGAATATGCATCAGATGAGGGTGGAGGTAAGAGTGAATACAGTGCAGGGATTTCAAAGGTCTTTGGCTTTGGCGCACTCACTTCAATGTACTTGACGGCACATTCTTCGCAAATAGGCCAGAGGATATTTTACTCCTTAACCGCAATAGTTTTTTTAGCACTTAGTATTTTAGGTGGTAGCAGAGGGGACGCACTTGGTGTATTAATAATTGGCCTAATATATATTCTTTCTATAAGACCTTTAGGATTCACCTTCTATGCCTTATTAATGCTTGGTATCTTGTCCTTTTTCATTTCTGATTGGGTTTGGATTGAGGACCTAGTTTTTATATCTAGATTGTTAGTAATCTTAGATGGAGACTATGGTCTTAGAGATGTTCTCTTCAGCCAATCTCTAAGCATTTTAACTGTAAAGCCCTCGTGCGCTTTATTTGGATGTGGATTTGGTTTTTTTCAGTACTTTTATGGATATGATATCAGTCTATATCCTCACAACATCTTTCTAGAATCGTTAATAGTATTTGGGATCCCTATAACTATTATATATTTTTTGCTTTCTTTTTATGGCCTATTTTTATATTTCAAAAGAATAAACAAACTAGATTTATTTATTTTATTTTATTTTTTTAACTTAATAATTATTTTTAAAAGTGGCTCACTATTTAATGATTGGTTTTTTACAGTTAGCTCAATTTACCTTGTATCTATTGCTTTAATTAAATTTGCGAATGTTTTTAAACAATTAACTTTTCGAGATAATCATCAAGCATGAAAGAAAGTATTAAAGATAGAAATATCCTGATATTGAATCACTATGCAACCAGACCAAATGACCCTGGTGGTTCAAGACACTATGCTTTAGCTAGAGGATTAATAAAAGATGGATGGAAAGTAACCATATGCGCATCAACATTCGACCATTTTTTAAAAAAACAACGATTCAAGGATGTTGGCCTATATCATAATGAAGAAATCAACAAAGTGTCTTATCAATGGATCAAAACGATAAGCTACAAAGATAATTCAATTTTTAGAATTATGGGAATGCTGCAGTTTTCTATTCAATCATTTTTAAGAAATTTCAATAAGAAAAAATTTAATTATGATTTCATTATTGGCTCGAGCGTACACCCATTCACTGTTTTTTCTGCATTTCTTTTGTCTAAGAGGCATGGCGTCAATTATGCTTTCGAGATAAGAGACTTATGGCCAGAGACATTAATTCAAATAGGGTCTTTATCAAGAAACAGCCTTGTATGTAATTTTTTATTCAAGCTAGAAAAATTTTTATCCGAAAAAGCAGCTTTGATAATAGGAGTTCTACCAAATATTGATGAATATCTTATTGAAAAAAGTATTGATTTTAAAAAGTTTATTTGGATTCCAAATGGTGTAATGTTAGATTATTTTCCATTAAATCCTTACCCATATAACAATAAAAAATTTACAGTGACTTATTTTGGTTCAGTTGGGAATGCCAATGGATTAGATACTATTGTCGATAGTATGCAATATCTTAAAGAACAAGATTTGTGTAGTGAGATATGTCTGCGAATCATTGGGTCAGGACCTCTCCTAAGCAAGATCAAGAAACAGGCCTCTGAATTAATTTCTAATGAGATTATAGTATTTGATGAGCCTGTCCCTAAAAACCTGATTTCCGAGGCTTGCAGAGATACGAACGCATTTATATTACATTTTTTAGATAGGCCAATACTTTATAAATATGGAGTCAGCCCAAATAAGATATTTGATTATATGGCATGCTGTAGACCTATCATTATTGCTGCCAGTATTCCAAATAATTATGTTTCAGATGCAGATTGTGGAGTTGTTTGTAAGCCTGAAGATCCAAAAAAAATTGCTGAAGTTATTTATAAACTTTCTAAAGAATCTTCAAATGACTTAGAAGATATGTCTTTGCGCGGGAGGGAATTTGTAGGTGCTCATTTTTCAATGGATGTTTTAGCTAAGAAGCTTGGTAAATCAATAGAAAGATTAATTTAAAATCAAAGAATCTTGGTGAATAAAGTTAATAAAATGCGAATTACCCACATAACCAATGCCCACAGCAGAGATGATAATCGAATAATGAAAAAAATGTGCTATTCGTTATCAAATGAGGGCGCTGACTTAACTCTAATTATTTCTGATGGAAATGGAGATTCTTTTTACGAGGGAATTTCAATCATTGATATTGGTAAAAATCATTCAAGATCAGAAAGATTTTTTAAAAATAACATTAAAATTCTTTTAAAAGCATTAAGACAAAAATCAGATATTTATCATTTCCATGACCCAGACTTCTTAATCTATGGGTTGATTTTAAAAGTATTCTCGGGAAAAAAAGTAATTTACGATGTTCATGAAGAGTATTCATTAGATATTTTAAAAAAGACATACATACGACCTTTATTAATTAGGAAATTTATAGCTGTTACTTTTAATTTCATTGAAAAATCCATCTCCACTATTTTTGATGGGATAGTATGTGCAACCCCCAAGATTTCTTCAAATTTCATAAAATATAATAAAAATTCAATAACGGTAAATAATTATCCAAATATAAATGAAACTTTAAAATATGATCTTAATAGTCCTCGAAATGGGAATATTTGTTACATTGGAGCAATATCTAGGGAGAGGGGAATCTATGAGCTGCTAGATGCCTTGTATCTTTTACCAAAAAATATTTATCTTGATTTATGTGGCTGGTTTCCCGAAGAAGACATCTCATCACTCAAAAAGCATCCTGCCTGGCAAAGAGTAAATTTTCATGGAAAATTAAATAGACAAGAAGTTAATGAAGTGCTGATCAAATCTTCAATAGGTATTTGTACTCTTCATCCTACTCCCGCATATTTAAACTCTTTACCAATCAAAATGTTTGAATATATGGCATTTGGACTACCTGTAGTCGTTTCAAATTTTCCATACTGGATTGAAATTATTGATAAAGCTAGATGTGGAACTGCTGCAGATCCATTAGACTCAGGCGATATCGCCAAGAAAATCTCCCTTATTCTTGAAAGCAAAGAAATATATTCTAACTATAGTAAAAATGGGATATCTTCAGTTAGAAATAAATTCAACTGGAATTTTGAGGCAAGGAAATTAATAACATTTTATGAGAGACTTTAAAAACTATGTGCGGAATATCAGGGCATATTAGCAACCACGCAAACCCATTAAACTTTGATGCATTTATGATGGCTGCAAGTGCTCAAAATCATAGAGGTCCAGATGCGCAAGGGCACAAGATTATTAATCTGAACAAATTTAAAATATATTTTGCTCATCAAAGGCTATCAATCCTGGATTTAAGTGATGACGGAATTCAACCAATGCAATTTAATGGCAATTCACTTATTTTCAATGGAGAAATTTATAACTATCTTGAGTTAAAAGATGAACTTATTAAAGCTGGCTATTCTTTTTCAACCTCTACTGATACTGAAGTGATAAATATAGCCTTTCACCATTGGGGGATTAAAGAATCTTTACAAAAGTTTAATGGAATGTGGGCGTTAGCATATTTCCAAGAATCTACTGGCAAAGTATTCCTTAGTAGAGATAGGTTTGGTGAGAAGCCACTTCACTATCATTTATTCGATAATAAATTTTATTTTGCATCTGAGTTGAAATCATTGCTCAAAATGGTGAATAAACAATTTAAACTAAATTCTAATGTTATTGCAGAGTATATGGATCAACAATTAATGGATTCATCAAATCTATCAATATTTGACGGTATTTATTCTTTGGAGCCAGGAACATTTTCAAGTTTAGACTTATCAAAGAGTAATTTGAAGTTAGAAAGTCATGATTATTGGCACCATGAGTTCCAAGAACCACAAAATTTTAATGAGGAGGACTATATTTGTTCTCTCAAACAAGAATTTGATCAAGCCATTAAAATCAGATTAAGAAGTGATGTGCCCATTGGAATATTATTATCTGGTGGCATGGACTCATCTGCTATTGCTGCTTCAGCTAACGAGTTTTCATCAAATGTAAAGTTAATCTCAGCTGTTAGTGATGATAAGTCCTTTGATGAATCACACTACATAGATTTAGTTGGAAATTATCTAGGCAAGTATGTGCATAAAGTTAATATGGATGCAAACATTGATGAGCTGTATTCCTGTTTAGATGAAGTCAATATGATAAATGAATTCCCTATAGGTAGTTTTAGTAATATCTCTCACTATTTATTAATGAAAAAAGCAAAAGATCTTGGCGTGACTGTAATTCTTAGTGGCCAAGGGGGCGATGAGACGTTTTGTGGCTATAAAAAGTTTGTTGGCTTCAGGATATTTGACATGCTAAATCAAAAAAAATACTTCTCACTGGCAACTTTTATTTTTAAGTTCTTATTAAATCAATCAATCATAAATCAATTCAACTTTAAAGAAGCTAGAAGATATCTTACAAAATCAAGAGCAAACTCAATGCTCACTCCTGAATTTTCTTTAAGAAATCCTAAGTATCTTGGTCTATTTAAGAACGAATCAATTAATGAAAGGCAGCTCAGAGATTTGATGAGCTTTTCAGTGCCAGCATTGAATCATTATGAAGATAGAATATCTATGTCATTTAGCAGGGAAATACGTTTACCTTTTTTAGATCCAAATATAGTAACTTTTATGTTGAATACTCCTCCTGAATTTAAAATGAAAGATGGCTGGACGAAGTGGCCACTCAGAATGATTATGCGAAACAGGCTTCCAAAAAGCGTAGTATGGAGGAGGGATAAACAGGGCTTTTCAATGCCACAGGATTCATGGATTTCGGGGTCACTAAATAAAAGAATACGATATGACTATCTTGATGATAGTTCACTCATTTTTAAAAATGGTATTTTGGACAAAAAAAAGGTAATCCAAAAATTTAATAATTTCACCAATAATCCATCCAAATCTAATGCTTGGTATAGAGAAATATTTTGTGCAATTGCTCTTGAATCATGGTTACGCCAGTATAAAAGTTTTGTTAAGTTTTAAAAATGAAAATAGCTCACATTAATGGTTTGCTACCAAAACCAAATAAAGATACATACCTTGCAGGTTATTTCCCACCAAGAAAGTGGCAAGATATCCACCAAGAACTGACATTTTCGATAGTTTTAATAGACAGTGGCATACAAAAAATTATTTTAGGGTCACTTGATACACTCTTTTTAGATGAACAATTCTTGTCTGATTTACGTCGTAGGCTTGATAAAGATATAGTGCTCATGTTGTTTGCTACTCATACTCACAATGCGCCGTCATTATGCAAAAGCACTCCAGATCTTGGGCCAGTATGCGAGGATTATTATCAAGATACCATCAGTATAATTGTTTCTGCTATCGATAATTTAATCTTAAAGTCACTAAAGAAAGTTAACCTTTCTTTTGATCAAGTTCCTTCAAATCTCTCGATTAATAGAAGAAAGTATTCATGGGCGCTAGACTATAAACTTTTAACGAAAGGAAAGTTCAGCTTCAAAAAACAAGTATGCTTATCAAAAAATAAGTTTGGAGCGATCGATAGCTCAATAAAATCATTAATATTTCGTGATAATTGTAATAATCCTAAAGTAGTGGTTTGGAGTTTAGCAGCTCATGCTGCGTTTTTCCCAAGATTTAAATCAATATCTCCTGATTTTCCAGGAATGGTAAGAAAAATGCTACAAAGCAAATATGGCGATCAGCTAACTGTAATTTACCTACCTGGATTTGCTGGTTCTGGAATACCTAACTATAAAGCTAAGATTTTTCCTAAACTAAGGTTTAGAACATTTGTTTCATGGGTTCTTCCATTTAAGCCATCTCTTCCATCTTATTCTATGACTAACTACAAGAAGTTTGCTTCAGAGATTTTTAAAAAAATATTTCTACAAGTTGAAAGAATCAATAAACCTGATATTTCTAAAGAGGTAACATTTTCGAAAAAAAAGTTTGAAAAAATATTTATTAGCAAGAAAGGAGATTTAATAAATAAAGACCTCAATTTGTATATCCTATCATTTGATGACAAGTTTCGTCTTTTAGCTACAAATGGAGAAATGATCTCTGAATGGTATGAAGAGCTAAATGTAGTCAATCACTCTAAAATTATATTTTCATCGTATATAACAGGTGACTGCTTATATATCCCGACAGCTAGAGAAATTATGCGTGGAGGATATGAGGTAAATGGATTCCAAAAATATTTTTCTATGAATGGTGATTTTTCAGACGAAATGTTGGTCAATGTTAAGAAAGAATTTTTTCTTGAGATAGATAGATAATTATGTGCGGTATTCTAGGACACATATCATTCTCTAAAGATCAAAATTATCAAACGCAATTTAATGATGCCCTAGAGATGCTAAACCATAGAGGTCCAGATCATACTGGCATTCGTAACTTTGAACTAAAAAATGTAAATCTATCTTTTGGACATAAAAGACTCTCAATAATTGATTTGAGTGATCATGCAAGTCAGCCTTTTTATGATCCGTCTGGTAGATATACATTAATATACAACGGTGAAATTTATAACTATAAAGAGCTTAGACTTGAGCTTCAAAAGCTTGGATACAGTTTTAAAACCAACTCCGATACTGAAGTTTTCTTATTTGCTTTAATTGAATGGGGTGAAAAATCTTTAAATAAATTTATTGGAATGTTTTCCTTTGCTTTTTTTGATAAAAGTGCTGGAAAAATTTTTATTGCTAGAGATGCATATGGTATTAAGCCCCTATATTTTAGGCATATAAAAAATAAGTCATTTAGTTTCTCTTCTGAAATTAAGCCAATTCTAAAGCTTATGAGTTCACTACCTAAGCTAAATAAAAAAAGATCATATGAGTATCTTGTTCATGGTCTTTATGACCATTCTTGTGAAACTTTTTTTGAAGACATATATTCGCTTGAGCCAGGGCATTCTCTAATTTTTAATATTGAAGAACAAAACTATGCTCTTAAAAAATGGTGGAATCCTTCTCTTGTCGAAAATTTAGATATTTCTTTTTACGAGGCTGCTGAAAAGCTAAGATGTCTTTTTCTTGACTCCCTTAAAATTCATTTAAGAAGCGATGTTCCAATTGGGATTGCACTTTCAGGTGGAATTGACTCATCTGCGATTGCTTGTGGAGTAAGGCATCTAGATCCTGATATGCAGATCAATACATTCAGTTATATTTCAAATTATAGTGATATAAGCGAAGCTAATTGGATAAAGGTTGTAAATAGTGAGATTAATGCAGTTTCTCACGAGATAGACTTTACAAGCTTAGAGCTTGAAAGTGATCTGGAGCACCTCATAGAATTTCAAGGTGAACCTTTTGGAGGCACAAGTATATATGCTCAATATAGAGTCTTTAAAAAAGCAAAAGAAAAAGGCATTAAGGTAACACTTGAGGGACAGGGTGCCGATGAAATCTTTGGTGGTTACAATGGCTATCCAAACTACTTAATGCAAAGCATGATTGAAAAAAAATTATTAAAAGAACTTTTTAGTTTTTTTATAAACGGAGGTAAGTTTGAAGATAAATCACATTTCCATTTAACAAAAATTCTCATAGGTAAATTAGTCCCTGGAAGATTTTTGAACTTAGCTTTGAAAACAATTAATAGAGACCCTTACCCCTCATGGATCAAAAAAAATAGCTTTGATTTGCATGATCAACCAAAAGTTAATGCGTTTGATAATAAAAATTACTTTGGCAGAAGACTTATGGAGGCTTTATATCAAGCTCAAACAAGTAAAGGACTTCCTACACTTTTGAGACATGGGGATAGAAATTCCATGATTTCATCGATAGAAGGGAGAGTACCTTTCTTGAATACTAAGCTGTCTGAATTTGTATTTTCATTGCCTGAAAAATTTTTAGTATCTGATTCTGGTTTAACTAAGTCAATTCTCAGAAGTTCTTTGGCAGGAATAGTGCCAGATCAAATACTTGACAGAAAAGATAAAATTGGTTTTCAAACTCCTGAGCTAAGATTGCTAAATAAAAATTTGGATTTAGTAAAAAAATCCTCAGACTACTTATCAGATGTCGATTTCATTGATCATGATGCACTTAATTCATTCTTTAATAGAGTTAATTTATCTTCTGATCACTCCAACAAAACTCCATGGAGATTGGTCAATTTTGCACTATGGCACAATAAATTTTTTTAACAATTTAAACTAATCCATTTTTTCTTACATGATATAATTAATGTTTAGGCTTTAATTAAATATGAAAAAATTTCTTATTATCCCATTAGTAATATTTTGTTATGTGGAAGTTCAATCTCAAGAGCTTAATGAGGAATTTCTTAAAAGTCTTCCAAAAGAACTTCAAGAATCATTTTTAGGTGACTCAGTAAATAAAAGAGAGGTCGAAGAGGACAAGCCATATAATCAACGACCTGAAACGAGACTAGATAAATTTGACGAGTCACTGGATAAATTAAAGCGTGAGGTAGCAAGACTTGAAAGCAATCTGAATAAAATGACAGATTCAGATTCTTCCAAACTTGAAAGTTTCGGATATGATTTTTTTGATTCATTTCAAACTACTTTTGCACCAATTAATGAACCAAACCCTTCGTCTGATTATCTTTTGGACTACGGAGATACCCTTAGATTACAGCTAATTGGAAAAATAAATAAAGAGGAGCTAGTTGCTGTAGAGAGAGATGGGTCTATTAACATTCCTAATCTTGGAAAGGTAAGCGTAGCTGGCCTAAGCCTAAATAATGCTTATCAAGTAATTAATGCTGCTGTTGAAAAAGGCTTCATTGGAGTTGATATTTTTATAACACTTCACAGTTTACGTGATATGAATGTATTGGTTATTGGGGAGGCAGAAAACCCTGGTTTTTATACAATACCTGGTGGTTCAAATATTGTTTCTTTGCTTCATGTGGTCGGCGGTGTAAAAGAGACAGGTTCATTAAGAAGAATTTTACACAAAAGAAATAATAAATTACTCCAGACAATAGACTTATACGATATTCTAATAAATGGTAATCTTAATTTTAGTCATTCATTGAGAAATGGAGACGTCGTATCGATTCAACCAATTATCTCTAAGGTTGCGATCACTGGCGGCATTAATAATCCAGGCATCTATGAGTTACTAGAGAATGAAACTTTAGATACATTAATTTCATACGCAAGTGGTCTGCAGTTTAATGTTAATAATTCTTCAAAAATCACTAAATCAAATGGTGAGATTGAGAATATATCCTTAGATGATGCTGGAACTATTTCGCTTAATCCTGGCGATAGTGTGCATTTATATAATTACTTTCCTGAAAATATTCAAACTTTTAAAGTAGAACTTACTGGTGCAATTAAAAAGCCTGGTGTTTATACCATCGAGGCTGGAACCAAGCTTTCTGATTTAATAATACAAGCTGGTGGATATAAAGAAGAGGCTTATCCTTTTGCAGCAAAATTTTATAGAAAAAGTGTTGCTGCTGTAGAAAAGCAAATTCTTGATAGAGGCTACAGAGAACTTATTAACTTTCTTGCTGCAAACGCTAGAACTGCAGGGGTTGGGGGTTTCACAGATCAAAGCACTCTCCAAATAACCCTTGCCGAATTAAGAAACTACGAACCTAAGGGCAGAGTTACAGTTGAATTTAATTTGCAAAAACTTCTTGATAATCCTAGCTTAGATACTGAACTTCATAATGGAGATAAGATAGAAATTCCATTTTATTCATCTGAAGTTTTTGTTTTGGGTGAGGTCCTGAATCCAGGTGCAAAGTCGTTTAATTATGTTAATAACCCAAGTGATTATATTAAAAGTTCAGGTGGTCTTGGGAGGTTTGCTGATACCCAAAAAGTTTTTCTTATATATCCTAATGGCGATGCTCATGTAATTCCTTCTAGATTTGATCTTTTTGCTGAAAACAAGGCAGTCTTACCTGGAAGTGTAATTTATGCCCCAAGAGAAATAGGAAAAATAGAGGGCCTAAGCTATGCAGCCACACTTGCCCCAATTTTGAGCAGTGTTGCACTATCATTAGCATCACTTAATAGCATAGATTAATAATCATTAATTTATCTTGAGAAAATATTTAATACTTCTTTTTTTCACAACATTTAATACATATGGCAGTATTAATGACTATATTTATCCAAGTACTTCTCCCACTTTTTCAAATTATGGAACACTTGGATTAATTCAAAATCCAAATGCAAGATTTCATAAAGAAGGAACTCTTGCTTTAGCCTGGAGCCACAATTATCCATATTTAAGAGGCTCACTCATAGGATACCCATTTAATTGGGTAGAAGTATCTTATCAATATGCTGATATAAATAATGCACTTTACAGTCAGGTAAAGGAGTTTAGTGGAAATCAATCACTTAAAGATAAAAGCTTCGATGCAAAGTTTAAAGTGCTTGATGAAAGTTTCTACTTGCCTCAAGTTGCTATTGGGTTTAGAGATCTTGCTGGTACTGGACTTTTTTCATCTGAATATATAGTAGGCAATAAAAATATTAAAAACTTCGATATTTCGTTTGGTATAGGTTGGGGCATTCTTGATCAAAATAAGATATCTAACCCTCTTACAAACATTGCTGATAGGTTTCAGGATCGTGAAATTGATACTGGGCAGGGTGGTAAATTTAATTTTGGCTCATTTTTTTCTGGTTCTGCAGGTTTATTTGGTGGCGTAGAATATTTCCTTCCTAGGATGAAGGGCGCCAGAATTAAGCTTGAATATGACGCTACTAATTATATAAAAGAGGGAGTTGAGCCAATTAAACAAAACTCAAGAGTCAATATTGGTATAGTTTATCCATATTCAAAAAATTTAATGCTTAAAGCTTCCTTCATAAGAGGGAATACTTTTGGATTTGGTTTCTCATATAAGCTCCACATGGGGAATAAAAATCCAATTGTGAAGAAAAAAGAAAAATATATTCCCCAAGAAAACTCAAAAATTATACAAAGAGTAACTTCAAGGTCTGATCAAAACCTTTACAGAGCATCTCTTTTGTACCTAAGCAGAAATGGTTTGAATCTTCAAAAAGCATCTATCGAAGACTCAACGTTAAAAGTAGTTTATGCAAACCCTAAATTCAGTAATCCAGTTATATCTTCAGGGAGGGCATTAAGGGTATTAAATGAAATTGCACCCAGCAAGATTAATAAATTATCAGTGGCAGAAGTAAATGGTGGTTTGGGTCTATTTGAAGCTGAAATAGATAGAGGATCCCTAGATAGAAGTTTGAAATACAAAGATCCATCTCTGTTATATGACTCTCTTGAACTAAACCCATTCAAATATAATAGAGATAGCTACGAATTTAATCCAAAGGCAAATTACCCAAAGGTCTTTCATACTATTTCACCTGATCTTCGATCGCAAATAGGTGGACCAGATGGCTTCTTTTTTGGGGATCTTAAGCTAACACTTCAATCCCAACTTCTGCTTTCAAATAATTTACATATCTCTTCAGTGATGTCATATGGGCTTTATGACAATATGGGTGAGCTTAAATTAGCATCTGATTCAATTTTGCCTCACGTTAGAACAGATATTGTTCAGTACTTAAAGCAAAGTAGAGGATATAGCATCAGAAGACTTCAATTAAATTATTTTAAACAACCTCATAAATCAATTTACTATAAATTATCTGCTGGTATTTTTGAGTCAATGTTTGGTGGGCTGGGAGGCGAAATACTTTATAGGCCTTTTGAGAGAAACTTTGGAGTAGGAGCAGAGCTTTGGCAAGCTTATCAAAGAGATTATGATCAATTATTTTCTTTCAGAGATTACAATACAACAACTGGGCATATAACCTTTTACATTCATGAACCAAAGACACATTTGTTATTTAAATTAAAGGGTGGTAAGTATTTAGCAAGAGACTCAGGAATAACCCTTGATATATCTAGAAGATTTAGATCTGGTGTAACTTTTGGTGGCTTTTTCTCCTTAACAGATATAAGTGAGGAGGAGTTTGGTGAGGGGAGCTTTGATAAGGGTTTCTATTTTTGGATACCTGTTGATATCTTTTCACCAAGATACTATAAGAGAACTTTTGGGTGGGGCTTAAGACCCCTAACAAGAGATGGAGCAGCAAACCTAATCCATGGATATCCTTTATGGGGTGTCACAGATCAGGTCAGCGGATATAAATATCAAAGGAAGCTTTATGACATTTTTGATTAGGTTTTTCCTTTTAGTAATAATGACATCCTGCTCATCAGTAAGCTTTAACTATGCATATTTAGATCCTGTTCTCAATTTATTTTCAGAAAAAGAAAATATCGTTGAAAATACTTTGAACAAAACCAATGCATCCTTTATTCATATCTTATACAAAAACCGAGAGGCTGTTTTTGTCCTATCACAATCAAGTGATGGTTTTAATAAATGGATGGGGCCAAATGATGAGATTATTTTTACATTTGATGAAGTTATTGTTAAAACGAAGGGTTTAGATTACAACTTAGAAATGAATAAAGAGGACTTTGTTAAATTAAGGAAAATGAATGATGGCAATTCTACAAGTGTTAGAGTTGAGTTTGATAATCCTAAATTACAATTTTTACCATTATTATTTACAAAATTTGTTCACACAAATGATATTTTCAATACCAAAAATACTTCTTATCTAGTCAATCAAAAAGATATTGGATGGAGAACAAATATAGAGGTAGAAAGAAGCGATAGTAAGATTAGTTTAGTCCAAGAATTGCATCCTCATGACACTAAATACTTCGTAGAATTTTATTATAGATATAAATAAAAAAAGGCTGCATAAATGCAGCCTTTGGTGAGATAAAATATTTAAATTTTATTGTTGAATTCTTGTAGCAGTATTTGTTATTGTTACTACCTCTTCAGTATCAACTTCAACAACGCTTTCGACAACAGTCTCTACGACATTTTCAATCTCTTGAACAACTTCGTTTTCAACAACAATCTCGTTAACAACTTCGTTAACAACTTCATTTTCTACTTCAATTACAATTCCAGTGCCTGTAGTAGTGGTAGCTGTTTCTGTAGCAGTTTCAGTTGCAGTGGTTGTAGCAGTAGCTGTCGCTGTAGCTGTTTCTGTAGCAGTTTCAGTTGCTGTTGTTGTAGAAGTAGCTGTAGCTGTGGATGTAGCTGGTACTGTAGTTGTGGATGTTCCGGTAACATACTCTTCAATAACTGTTGGAGCAGGAGTAGGTGCTGGAGCAGGATTAGGTTGTGGTCCTAATGTAGGGCTCGGAGCAGCAGCAGCTCGTGATGAGTCTGAATCACTGTCAGCAGCAGCAGCTAATGCAGCAGCAGCAGCAACAGCAGCTGCTATAGCGCCAGCGCTTAAACTTCCACTAGCAGAACTTGAAGCAGAGCCACCTGCAGATTCGGGCTCGTTACTTTGGGCAGTTGTATTAACCGCAAAAACACTTGCAACAAAAGCAAGCACGAAATTTAATTTATTTTTTATCTTAGCCATATTTTATCTCCAGATAATAATTTATAAATGTTGGGCCGGACATATTACCACATTTCTATAAAATGGCATATCTATCCCTCAACATTGATATATTTTAAACATAAATACTTTAAAAACAAACATTTTTCTTAAATTTTAACTAAACTAACCTCAGCGAAAGCCCTAGAAGAGTATGAAAATCATTTCGGGATGTAGCGCAGCCTGGTAGCGCACCACACTGGGGGTGTGGTGGTCGTCGGTTCAAATCCGGCCATCCCGACCAATTAACTAACTTTATTTATTACTTCTTCAGCGTACCAATTGATTTCAGCAATCATGCCATCTAATGTTCTATTATCTGGCCCACCTTCGTAGGCATTTCTAAAAGCTACTATTACTTCTGTTGCTCCGAGATCTTCAAGTTGTTTTATTCCATCTGGTGAATATGCAGCTTCACCCATAACTTGAAATTGATAATTAGGATGATCTAGAGTTCCAAATTGGTCTCTAAAGTTGTTAATTTTATCTATTAAAGTTTTAGTTTCTTCAAGTGTTAGGCCGGCACTTATCCAGCCATCACCAATCCTAGCAGCCCTCTTAAGAGCAAGATTTGAATGCCCTCCTATCAAAATTGGCACTGGCCTAGTTGGAACAGGACATAACTTTAGCTCAGGTATGTCATAGAATTCACCCTTATATCCAAAATAATCGCCACTCATTAGACCTTTTAATATGTCTATTTGTTCATCCATTCTTTTACCACGTTTTTCCCAGCGCTCCCCAGTTGCAAGAAAGTCTTCATACCAAGGACTAACACCAATACCAAAATGGAATCTGTTATTTGTCATAACACCTAATGTTGTTACAAATTTCGCAGTTGTAACTGCTTGTCTAGGCGCAAGCTTATAAACAGATGTAGAAAACTCAAGATTTGAAGTTACAGCTGCAATAGCTGGAATAATGCTAAATGGTTCAAGAAAGGGAACACCATCAAGGAATTCTCTTGAACCATCGTCATTGTAAGGATAAGTAGAATCACATTCCTTCGGATAACAAATACTGTCTGGGAATGTTATTACATCAAAGCCAGCATCTTCGGCTGCCTTTCCAAGCTCTAAGTAGAAGGATGGATCACACATGGATGGATGATAAGCAAATCGCATATTTAGCCTCTTTTGGTATGGGGTTATTCA
>MDTG01402824.1_pt1 | contig 23442 bp, 23 predicted proteins | sample 811421 | NCBI WGS metagenome assembly MDTG01 (sample SAMN05326645, study PRJNA326480) | marine metagenome | isolation source: seawater | place: Pacific Ocean: South East | collected 2011
AAATTGTATTTTTAATCTGAAAATTTCTTACGGATAGCTTTGGTTGGTCTTAATCCATCTTCTGGATCTGCACGCCATGGACGGTCTGACTCCTCCGATTTTGTGGGTTCTTTTAGACCATTGCCATCAGCCTCTTCACTACAGCGGATTTGCTCAATAACATCCTGAATTTGATTTGGTAACCAGCAATGGCCAGAGGAAAATTCTTCACCATTACCATCTAAATCTAAATGAATTTCTATAATCTTAGCATCCCATTTATTTATTGCTCGATGAATTACTCCTGGGTTTACGGTATGATCAGACCACCCAACGTCACAATTAGTCGCGTCACGTATCGTCTGTATCGCAGATAAATTTGCCTCATTAAAGGGTGCTGGATATGAAGAAACACAGTGAAGAACTCTAGGTTTAGAGTTATGTTCTCTAAGTACTTCTACTGCGTGGTTTATTTCTGACAAGTTGGCCATACCTGTTGAAATGATTATAGGTTTTTCTGTTTGTGCACACTTAACTAATAGGTCATCCCATAGAAGTTCATAAGATGCTATTTTATAAAAATCGACGTAAGGCTTGAGTTCGTCAACTGCATCAAGGTAAAAAGGAGTGCAACTAAATTTAATATTCTTTTCTTTACATCGTTTTGATAAAATTGGTAAAAATTCAACAGGCAATTCCCATTGTTTTCTGTCTTGATGCTGTCTTGAATTTTTTAAAATCTCTGGAGCAAATAACTCGTCCACTTTGAAAAGTTGAAATTTAACTGCATCAAATCCAACTTTAGACGAGACATCAACAAATTCAATAGCTCTATCAAGATCTCTGGAATGATTGCTTGAAACTTCTGATATAAATTGAACCATCTGTCAATTATACAAAAATAATCATTAATTTAATCAATAAAAAATTTAATTTTTCTAACAGACTCTTCAGTCCTAGATTTAGCAGTTTCATAATCATCACCATCACAAATAACTACTCCTGCTCTTTGAACATGACTATCAATAACTTTTTGAACATCGCCTTTGTTTATGAACATATCAAAGAATCTACAATATGATTGTGTACATACATTTTCTACTCCTTCAATAGATTTAACTACTCCCTCCTTTGGAAAAAAATATCTAACAGCGACAAATTTATTATGTTTAGGTATTAGATCTTCTTTTTTAATATCTTGTCCCATGCTTATTTTGATTAACGATCCGACAAGGTCTATACCATATGCCATTGGAATGTGATGTGTAGCAAAATAATTACCTGATAGTCTACCAGCTAATTCAATAATTTGAGGACCTTCGCTACTCATAACAATATCTGCTTTTACTGTTCCCCATGAAATTCCAAGAGATTCAGCGCCATCTTGTATAAGCTTTTCAATTTCTTTTAAAATTTTTCCCTCATAACGAGAAGGTATCTGCCCACCATCCTCTACTACGAATGGCTTGGTTTCCTCTAGATTATTGTAGTTTCTATCTGCAAATCCAATAGCAGAGTATTTTCCTTTAATAAAAAAACCTTCAACGCTTAGCTGTGGTCCTTCTATATATCTTTCTAGAATTAGTTGTTTGTTTTCACATGATGCTATTGAATGCTCATATGCCCAGTCAAGATCTATATTTTCATCTAAATATAAAACTCCACGAGCACCTCGACCATCACTCGGTTTAATAATCATTGGAAAGTTTGCTTGCTGAGTAGCTGATATAAAACTCTCTTTGTCTGGAATGGAAATAAAATCTGGGGTTTTGATATCATATTTAAAAAAGCATTTTTTCATTTCTACTTTGTTCAAAAAATATTTGGCAGATTCTACTGAAATACCTGGTAATCCTAGTTCAGATGCAACCATTGCTACCGTATATGGCACATCATTTGCAATGGTGATTACTCCATCAATTTTATGAGTTTTATTAAATTCTTTTACAACTTCTAGTGTTATATTAGCATCTCGAGTACTTGCTATTAACTTAAAATCAGCATGAGCAAAAGCAGGTGCATCCGGGTTCATATCTGTGCCAACAACTAATAAACCCATTTCATGCGCGAGTTTGTAAGCGGGTATTTGTTCTCGACCAGCACCAATAATTAATAAGGTTTTATCCAATTCTGCCATTCCAAACCTCATTAAATAAATTTATTACATCAGTTTCTTCAACATGCCTAACATTTGTTTTTATCGCCCCAACTTCAAGAGCATCCTTTGCAAGCATAGGAATATCATTTCTATCTTCTGCAAAGTTTCCTAGTTTTAAATCTAGACCAAATTTTTCGTTCCATTTAATAAAATGATCGATCAAAGTATCCGCAGCAATGTCCTTATTTTCACCTTCATAGCCCAACAAAGATGCAACTCTAATGTATTTATTGCCAACATGATGCCTATTATAATTGATCGCAGGTGCTGTACACATTGCGACTGCATGACCGTGTTGAATATTATAATGACCTGACAACGGATGGCTCAATGCATGGGCAAGATTTACATCTACTAGTCCAATGCTTAGACCAGACAGAGCAGTCCCCCATGCCATTTTGGCCTTGGCATTTAAATTATCTTTTTTGTAGAAACTGTCTTCTAAGTTTTCTATAATCATTTCAAGCGCTGCCCATCCAAATTGCTCTGAGAATAATGTAGACCTGCCAGAGGTGAAACCTTCTAGTGCTTGTCCAAAAGCATCTAATCCAGTTATTGAAACAAGCTTTTCAGGCATTAAAGCTAATAACTTAGGATCAATAATTACTAAATTTGGGTATAACCTAGAGTGCCCCATACCCTTTTTAATATTAGATTCAGAATTAGTAATTACTGCAAAAGGTGTAGTTTCTGAGCCAGTTCCAGAAGTTGTTGGGACTAGTATAAGAGGAAGAATCTCTTTTTTTATCTCCTTTCCTGGATTTCCAGTCATTGAAATATAATCCCAAGAGCTTCCTCCGTTTGTTGCTATCATTGCGACAATTTTAGCAATATCCAAACTTGATCCTCCACCAAGGCCCATTACAGTATCTGGGCTAAAATCTAAACAGTGTTTTACTGCGTTGTCTGCATCAAGGTTTGATGGGTTAGTCTCAATCCCGCTATGAACTTCCATTAGTATATTGTTGTTTATTGCTTTTTCCCCAAGTCTTGTTAAAACATGATTTTCCTTCATTGCACCTTTCCCTGTAATCACAAATAATCTTTTTATTTCGGATGCAAATAAATCATTAAAGTCATAAAGCCCATCTTCTTTAATAATAATATTTGAGGGATATTGAAAATGTCCTGACACTGCTAAATTTCCTCAATTGCAGATATTATATCTTTCTGGGACATGCCATATGCATTATAGAGATCTGTAGGTGCCCCACATTCTGCAAAGCTTCTGCCTAGACCTAAACGTTTTATCTTTGTAGGACGATTACTTGACATTATTTCGCTTACGATCCCACCAATACCTCCGAATATTGAATGATCCTCAAGAGTAACCAAATGACTGCAGCCTTTTGTATAGTCCAGCAGTGCATCTTCATTAACATCTGTGAGACTGGACATATTGATAATCTTTACTCTAGAGCCATTCTTATCTATAACACTCTTTGCTGAAAGTGCATGCTCTATCATAGTACCATTTGTAATAATTGCGACTTCGTCACCAGCGCTAATAATAGAGGGCACACCATATTCAAATTTATAATCTTTAGTATGAACATCCATTGATTCAGACTTCCCTGATTTTATGACCATTGGACCTTCGACATTAATTGCATAATCTATCATCTGTTTCATTTCATATGCGTCTGCCGGCTGTAATAGCTTCAAATTTGGAATAGATCGAAAGATAGAAATGTCTTCTGTAAGTTGATGAGTTACACCATCGGATCCTGCATCTAATCCATAGTGTGATAATACAAATTTCACATTGAAATTAGGATAAGCAACAATATTTCTCACTTGATCCAAGCCTCTCATGGCGATAAATATTGCATAGCTATTTACAAATGGGATTAATCCCATAGTTGCCATACCAGCTGCAGAAGCAACCATATCTTGTTCAGCAATTCCAAATGAAAAACTACGCTGAGGATAAATTGAAGCAAACTTATCTGCAAGTGTTGCTTCTCGGCTATCAGTATCCAGAGAAACTATGTTTTTGTTACCTCTTGCATGCTCAATTAAAGTCTCAATGTAGACTTTTCTTAAATTTTGACGATTCACTCTGGATCCTCCAGGTCTTTCATTGCTTGTTGGTAAAATTCGCTTGTAAATTTTTTACCTCCGGCATGCCAAAAATTATCACCTTCCATAAAGCTAACTCCCTTACCTTTTATAGTATTTGCGATAATTGCCTTCGGCTTATCTAAAGCACATTCATTTAAACCATTGAATAGTTCTTCGTAGTTGTGTCCATCTAAACTTTTAACATCCCAACCAAAGGAGAGAAACTTATCTTCAAGAGGATCTAATGCCATTAAATCAGCGGTTGATCGATCACCTTGAAAAACATTCCTATCAATTAGCAAGATGACTTCATAAAGATTGTAATGTCCTGCAGTCATGACAGCTTCCCAGACTTGGCCTTCTTGTAGCTCTCCATCGCCCATCATTACAAAAAATCTTGAATCACTATGCCCCTTCAATCGCTGTGCTAGCGCCATACCATTAGCACCAGATAACCCCATCCCTAAGCTACCAGATGGAAAATCAATAGCGTCTATGCTGTCATATTCAGGGTGTGTTGCTAGTCGTGTATTAAAATTACGAAATTTTTTAAATTCATCATTTGTGATCCAACCTAACTTTTCGAATAGTGAATAGTATGCGGGACAAGCTTGTCCCTTGGATAATATAAATCTATCTCTTTTAGACCATCTTTGATTTTTTCGATCTATGCGAAGTTCATGGTCATAAAGCCAAACTAACATCTCTACAGGTGACAATGTACTTCCTGGATTACCTGAGCCAGCAGTATAAATCATCTCAATGCTTTCTCGTCTAACAATACGAGCTAACTTTGTCATTCTCTCTATATCATCTGAGGAGATAGGCCTTGGCTTATAGGACATCAGCTTTCTCCTTCTAAGACTTTATCAATATTACTTATTTCTGTAATCAAATCATCCAGATCTTTCAAAGCAAGCGTCCCTGCACTATCACTTAATGCTTTATCTGGATCTGGGTGCACTTCAAGAAAAACACCATCAATACCATTGGCAACTGCACTTCGTACAAGTGGTTTGATGAAATCCCTGTGATTTAAGTTCGTCCCTGAGGTAATAGTATCATTTCCATGGACACTATGTGATCCATCGAAAATAACAGGCCTGCCAAGCTCAGACATTATTTGTAATGCTCTCATGTCAGTTATCATTGTCTGATAACCAAACATGTAACCTCGTTCAGTAACTATATTTTTATTAAATCCCTCCTCTTCCATTCTGGAACATACGTTATTCATTTCCCATGGTGCAGTAAACTGACCTTTTTTAATATTAACTACTTTCCCTGTTTTCCCTGCAGCAATAATGAGATCAATTTGTTTTGATAGAAGAGCAGGTATCTGTAATATATCTGCAATTTCTGCTGTTTTAGCACACTGCTCCGGTTCATGAACATCAGTAATTAAAAATGAACCGCTATCAGACTTAATTTTAGCTAATGCTGCTAAACCAGCGTCAACGCTAGGGCCTCGATATGATCCAGCAATTGTCTTATTAGCCTTATCATAACTGGCTTTAAATACATAATTGATATTATTCTTTGCTGCTACCCTCTCAGCTTCTGATGCTATTTCTAAACAGACACCGTGATCTTCAACTATGCATGGACCAGCTATAAGCATCAGTGGAGCGCCCCCACCTAATTTAAATGACTTCTCAGCATTACCAACGTTTACAGATTTTATATTTTTTCGATGTTTTCTATCCATATTATTTTCCATTAATAAGTTCATGAATTATAGGTTTCAAACTTTTGTCATCAAACACTACTGGATGTTGAAGTAAAGGGCGAAATTTAAATTTTAAAACATTTTCAATAAGTAATTTATCTAAGTCTTTAAATTTTTCCTTAGGTAAAACATCATTTACACATTTATTTAAGTTTAGATGCAAAAACATATCCTCCATAACATTAAAAAAATTTTCTGCAGCAGCCTTATCATTTTTAGTAGACAAGCCAAGAACAGTGTTATTTAACTTGGCTAGGCATTTGGGATCTTTATGTATTGTATAACGCATCACCGGTAAGGTACTCATTGAAACAGCAAGGCCATGTTGAATGTTTGTGAGCCCTCCAAGAGGTTCTGCAATCGAGTGGGCTGTTGTTGTGCCTCTGTGAGCAATAGAAATTCCAGCCAAGCAACTGGCCCATGCTACCTTCATACGTGCGTTGATATTCTCTGGTTCCTCAACCGCAATCGGAAGCCATTTTAAAATAATACGCATTGCTGATTTTCCAAATGTTTCTGCTACTGGAGAATATTTAGAAATATTAATACTTGCCTCTAGGGCATGTGCAAAGGCATCAAGGCCTGTACTAGCAGTAAGTGATGGTGGGAGACTTATTATTAATTCAGGGTCTATAATTGCAACTTTAGGAAATATTTCAACTTCCTGGATTGTTCCTTTCTGAAAAGTGTCTTCTTTCGTTAGTACCGCATAAGGAGTGACTTCTGCACCTGTACCAGAGGTAGTTGGTATTGCGATGACCGGAATTACGGGTTGCTTGAGAGGTAATGGTGGCCTATTCGATAGATTTGCGTATAACCAAATATCTTCTGTATGAGTCAGTGCTATCGAAAGTGCTTTAGCAACATCCATTGCGCTACCACCACCAAATCCAATTATTACATCGTATTCATTACCTCGTAGACGATTTGCTATTTCATTAATATACGTAATTGTTGGCTCTTTATCATATACTTCTTCAATCGTCAGATTAAATTTGTCATCTTTCAGTTGCTGTATAACTGATGAATTGATCTGACTCAACGATTTTGGGGTGATCAATAAAAGTTTCTCGCCAAATATTCTTGCTTGTTCACCAAGTACATTAATTTGACCGCTCCCTGCAATAATCTTCGTTGGTAAATAATAATTAAAGTTGTTGTTCATGGTGCGATGGAAATTTCTAAAAAAATAATATCCTGTAATTTAATTAAAAATATAATCCCCCATTAACATTTAGTATCTGTCCGGTCATATAGCTGCTATCATCACATGCTAAAAAACTAGCACATTTAGCAACTTCTCTTGCAGATCCCTGTCTTTTTAATAAGATTGTTGAGTTTGTCAATTTCATCTGTTTCGATTTCATAGCTTTTTGAGCCATATCAGATTTTATGATTCCTGGAACTAGTGAATTACACCTTATGTTGTATTGTGAAAAATATCGTGCAGCAACCTGATTTAAAGAGATCAAACCGGCTTTGCTAGCTGCATAATGTGCTGTTCTAGGTCCTCCATACTGACCGCTAACAGAGCTAACATTTATAATAGATCCATTAGATGATTTTTTTATCAATTTTATTGATTCCTGCATAATCATAAATGGACCTTTTAGATTAACTTGCAAGATTTCATCCCAATCTTTTTCTATTATCTTATCAAAATCTGTAGGTTTATTTATACCTGCATTATTAACAATTACATCTAGCTTTTTAAATTTTTTTTCTATAAATTTAAATAAATTTTTTATAGATGATTTTTGTTTTATATTCATTTTATGACAATATAAGTTTTTCCTTGAATCACATAATTTTTTCGCTTCATTAGAATTAGTGTTGAATGTAAAAATTACAATAGCTCCCTCAATTAGAAACTCTTCAATTATTTCTTTACCAATCAGTCCAGTTCCGCCAGTAATCAAGCAAATTTTATCTTTAAGTTTAGTCATCTGTTAATAAACCTTTTTAATCTGAGTTGTTAAAGCTTTTTCATCAATATTATACTTTTTAATAAGCTGATCCGCCTCTCCTGATCTTCCTATTATATCTTTTACACCCATTCTAATAACCTTTATAGGCTGATTCTCTGACAAAATTTCACTTACAGCACTTCCCAAACCTCCTATAATATTATGATCTTCAAAAGTTATAATAGTTTCATGTTTTTTTGCGTTCTTGATTAATAGCTTCACATCTAATGGTTTTATACTTGGCATATGAATTAAAGTCGCATTGATACCCTGATTTTTCAAATTCTTTACGGCTTTAAATGCAATTGAGGTTTGCATACCTGTCGAAACTACACATGTTTTCTCTCCTTTATTCAACACAATGCCTTGACCTATGGTGAACTTTCTTTTCGGGTCTGTTAAATTTTCAACGTTACTTCTTCCTGTTCGCATGTAAACTGGCCCTTTATATTGCGATATTGTTTTCACAGCCTGATACATCTCATTGCTATCGCAGGGGCATAAAACTATAAAATTTGGCAAACTCCTAAAACAAGCTAGATCCTCAATACATTGCGCGGAAGCACCATCTGGTCCAGTATCCAAGCCACCATGACTTGCAACAATTTTGACATTTAAATTAGAATATGAAATAGATAATCTAGCTTGCTCAAAAGCTCTCAGCGCAAAAACAGCAAAAGTTGTTGCGAACGGTATCAAACCTAAACTTGACATACCAGCAGCTACTGAAATCATATTTTGTTCAGCAATACCGCATTGAAAAAATCTTTTTGGATATTTTTTTAGAAAGTGATGTGCTCCAGTACCTCCAGCTAAATCACCGTCTAATAGAACAATCTTATTATTAGTTCTTGCAACTTTTGTGATAGATATCCCAAACGCCTCTCTCAATGAGCCAGATGATTTTGCTATTAAATCTGGGTTACTCATAATTTACACATTCGTCTAAAAGTCTTTGACTTGCACCTAGTTCTTTTAATGAGGATTCTATCTGATCAAGATTCATTTTTACACTGCCATGCCAAAGAGGTTTGTTTTCCATAAATGATACACCTTTGCCTTTAATAGTATGAGCAATTATAAAGAGTGGTTTTTTATTTTTATACTCTTTATTAATAGCATTATGTATTTCCTTAAATGAGTGTCCATTAATTTCAATAACATTCCAATTGAATGCATGTATCTTTTTTTTGAGAGGCTCAATATTAATTATATTTTTGTTAAAATCATCACTTTGAAGTTTATTAAAATCTAATATAGCAACAACGTTATCCAATTTATGTTGAGCAGAAAACATTAATCCCTCCCAAATCTGACCTTCCTGCATTTCGCCATCACCTATGATCGCAAATATTTTATTTCTTTTTTTTGTATGCTTTAGAGCTAGTGCCTGTCCAATTGCAAAGGAAAAGCCTTGACCTAGCGACCCTGTGCTCGCCTCTACCCATGGTGTTTTGATTCTACATGGATGTCCTTGATATGGAGAGTCTATTTTTCTTAATTGAAGTATATTTTTATAGTTAATAGCTTTTAGAGCAGCTAACGTCGAGTAGACCGCCGGTACAGAATGTCCTTTTGATAATACTAAACGATCTCTGGTAGTTTTTTCAAAGTGATTGAGTTTTTTAATTTTTAGTCTATACATATACAAGTAAACAATTATATCAATGCAAGAAAGCACGCCGCCTGGATGTCCGGACTTTGCAAAATATATCGACATTAAGCTGTAAATTCTTGCTAATCGAGATATATTTTCTAAATTTTGTAATTGATTTTGATTCATATAAATTTGTAAATTATTTTACATTTCTATTATCTTTATTTAATGATTAGTCTCATCTCTTTTTATTTCATTATTTCATTCTAGAAAACTAGTAAAATTAACTGCATATCGTATAACTATATCATTTTTTTTTAATGACTTAGTAACTAGTTTTATTACTTCGTCATTAATAGTGAGATGTCTTTTCGAGAACTTTCGGAGAGTTCTCTTACAAGAGGTCGCATTTTACTAATCAATGATTCCTTATTTTTCCATGTCTCTAATACTTTCTCTTTAAGATTATTTGTACTATCAATGAACGCTAGTTGCTCCGGTATATTCAATTCACTTAACAATGGTGATATATGTCCCTCGGCACTTACATTAATTGATACAAAAGGAACATCATTCATGCTGGCGAAAATACATGAATGTCTTCTATTGGACACATGTAGGTCTAATAAAGAGAATAATCTATATGTGTTATATACCGAAAGTTTCTCCTCAATTTTAAATGCTATATCTTTATTTTTCATTTTATTTACTATTTCTCGATGTGCTAGACGATCATCTTGCCACTTATGTCCTTTTTCATATGTGCAATTTGGTATGAATAAAAATTGACAATCTAGTTCCTCGGAGATCTTATCCAGAGTGGTTGCAAGACTTGAATTTATTGCTAGGTATTGTGTTTCATCTCCTTTCCAATATTCATGTCTAAAGCAAATACCAATTGTTATTTTATCCGTCAAGTTAATTTTATTATTCTCAAGAATATGCTTAACTGTTACTTTATCTTCACTTACCCTCATGCTATATGCAGGATCTCCTGAAACATGAATATTTTCTCCATTTATTCCTAGATCTAGTAAATAATTCTTTCCAGAATCCTCTCTCATAGTGACAGCAATCGCATTCTCACATAGAAACCTTGCATGCTGTTTAGTTACATCAGAATTAATTTTATCAACAACATTTACTCCATATAGTGAATATGGAGTGCCACAGAATTTTGCTAAAGTTGCTAGGGTTGAGCTATAGCTAGACACGCCGCGAAGAAATGAGTTACTACTTATTTCCATAAAAGAATTACCACCAATAATTAACAGGTCTGCTTCATCAATTAGGTTTTTAATAAGATTAAGATTATAAGTTTCATCACCTCTGTTCATACCTAAAAAAAATCGCCCTTCAGACTCTGCTTTACTATCATGATCAATGTTCTTCACTGATGAAAATCCAAAAATTTTATCATATGTTTTATTAACATGTCTTGTTAAAAAAATAATTTGAGGATTATCATAATTCTGATTTAAGCCTTCAATTAGACCTGCAAGCATTGCGTCATCTCCCATATTATCTACCCCGTATGTAGATGCGCCTGTTACAATTATTTTCATATTTATTTCCTTGCTATAATTTCTAACTGTCGACCAATACCAATCTCGTAAAATTTTTTATATATCTCGTTTAATAGTTTTTCATTAGCTGACTTCAATATTGAATCTTCAAATGCGACTATTCTATCATGAGCTTCAGATCCAAGTTTTTTATCAAGTATATAGTTATCTCCCATTAATAAAAATATATCTATGGGAAATGTCGAAGTTCCACTAATAACATCAAAGCCATTTTTCTTTGCAATGTTTTCAGCTGAGGATTTATCAAAGTAGTTTAAATGCTCAGGTGGTACAACCCACCACGGTGTCATATCACTATTTTGAAGCATCACATTCTGAATTGGGTTAAAATCATTAGCAACCGAATAAAATAATAGTCCCCCGTTTTTTAAATACTTTTTTGCATTTGAAAAAAACAAATCAGGTTTTCTCATATGCTCCAAAACTCCATGAGAATATATCACATCGAAACATCCTTCGTCAAAGTTACAATCCTCTATACTCTCTATATTTAGGTTGTGAACTTTCAGACCTAGGTTTTTAGCATAATTAGAAGATTTTTTTGAAGGCTCAATGCCAGTTGCTTCCCATCCAAGCTGTTCTGCTCTTTGCATAAAAAATCCGGGGCCACATCCAATATCGAGTATACGTCCAGTGTTTCCCAGAATATTCTTGAACTGCTCACATCTACTCAAATAAATTCTATTCCACCATTTCTCTTGCTCTTTTTGTTTTTCTGCGTAATCAACTTTTCTTTCTTGTTCATAATACTGTTCTTGATAATATGTACTCAATTCATTCACGCTAGGAAGTGGTATTGCATGTTTAAAGCCACATCTTGTGCATTCGATAATATCAAAATTATTTCTTTTGACTATAGACTCTCCACAACAGATATCGCCATTTTCATCTTGCCACTTAATCATTTATTTCTAGCCTGAGTTATATACTCAAATTAATTATTTTGTTTAATTTATCAAATAGTATATAAATATAATACTTTATGAGCTAAAGTGACAGTTAAATAAATCTCTAGTTAAAAATAAAATAATGTGTGGAATTTTCTTCAAGTATTCTAAAAATAATATTGACAAAGTTGAAAGAGATATTCTCAAAAGAAAAGTAAATAAATTTTTATCTAAAAGAGGCCCAGATGGATTTAAAGAGGTTTTTGACGAAAAATGGTACGCTTTACATAGTCTACTATCTATCACCAGTAACCAACAAACCCAACCAGTTATAGTCAAAGAAAGATTCGTTATTATTTATAATGGAGAGATATATAATGATTGGAAAAAATATTCTCCGGACTATGGGGATTCTGACTTTCTAATAAATCATATAAAAAAATATGGTGTAGATGGAATAAAAAACTTAGATGGTGAATATGCGCTAGTTATATATGATTTCCAGAAGAATACGTTATGGTTAGCAAAAGACCCCTTTGGAACTAAACCTCTTCATTATGCTTTAATAGATAATGAAATAATTGTCACTACATATGGGAAAACATTAGAGGATCTAGGCATAGATTGTAATGATATTAAATCAGTGCCCCCCAACACTTTACTTAAAATTAATTTAGATAGCTTCAATGTTAAAACATATGATGAACTAAGAAAATTTAATTTTAGAAATAAGAATAAAACATCTTATAAAGATTTTTCATTAGCTTTCACAAATGCAATTAGAAAAAGAGTAGAAAATGTAGATAAGAAAATATTCATAGGATTATCCTCAGGACATGATAGTGGCCTAATTGCTGCCGAGCTGAATAAATTAAAAACTCCTTTTTCATCATATTCTGTATTTTATGGAGAGATAAAAGAAATAATTAAATCAAGAATTGATATTTTAAATAAAAATAAGAAAATTAAATTGAAGAATCTAGTTATAAATTCCAGAAATAAAGATTCTATACAAAAGTTTTTGAAAAAATATGCTCCATATGTAAATGTGAATATAGATAACGAGAAAATTAAAGGTATCGGTCATAAAGGCGATTTTAGAAATTTAAGCGGTTTTATAGCATGCGCTTACATCATCAATATAGCTAAAGCGAATGGAGAAAAGATCTTTCTATCTGGGCAAGGAGCTGACGAAATTATCTCAGATTATTATAATGTTCACACAAATTCTAGAAAGTCATGTTTGAAGGGTGACTGGTCAAAAGCTAATAAACCATGGCGGAATTTTTATGGTGGTTGGAATGCTGCTTTTCTAGCCGCCCAAGAGTCTATTGCAGGCGCTTATGGTATTGAGGCTAGATATCCTTTTCTTGATTATGATCTAATACAAACATTCTTAGCTCTTCCAGACAAACTAAAGTCTCAAGTTTATAAAGCACCAATTACTTTCATGCTTGAAAAATATTCTTTCCCCTATCATGATCAAAAGATTGGCTTCTACGGCTATAAAAGATAAAAAATCTCTGTATCATTAGGAACTTGTGAAATTTTTGTGTGAGATAAAATAATATTTCAAAAGTGGTATATTTAGTTCTTATTATTCAGAATTTTATAGATCATCTCTGCATTTTTCCAATCATCTAATGTATCAATGTCCTGAACTCTGTGATTAGGTATTTTGACTATTGTACTATTTTTATTATATCCCTTAGGTTCATCTTTCCAGATTTTTGGTTTCGCCCAATAAAATTGTCCTGCATCATGAAAAACTTCTGGTAAATCTTGAGATCTTGAATGATAGTGCTCGGGAAAAATCATTTCTAAACCTCCATTTGTTAAATTTTGAAAAGATCTATAAATTGGATAAGAATAATTTGTTGCAGCTATTACACTGCTCCATTCACTTGATTTAATGATTTCAAAACCATGAATTAAATCTTCAACCTGAATTAGCGGGGCTGTGGCGTATATACAACATACGTAATCTAGTGTATGTCCAGAATCCTCGAGCCACTTTACAGCATGCCCTACAACATTATGAGTGCCTGTATAATCATCAGAAAGTTCCTCAGGCCTAATAAATGGAGTTTCTGCGCCATATTCATTTGCAACAGACGCAATCTCTTTGCTATCGGTCGAAACTATTACTTTGCTAAATACACCACTACTTAAAGCAATCTTTATGGCATAAGATAGCATCGGCTTTCCTAGGAAGTTTTTTATATTCTTATTAGGTATCCTCTTGCTACCACCTCTAGCAGGTATAATTGCTACATTCATATTGACTGCTGGATAGCTTTAACTACCTGATCTTGATCTTCATACGACATAGCTGCAAATAAAGGTATAGTAATAGCAGAAGAATAGTACATTTCAGATATTGGAAAGTTATTATAATCTAAATTTTTATTCATGTAATATGGATGTCTATAAATGGGAATGTAGTGAAGATTTACGCCTATACCCTTTGCTCTTAAGTCACTGAATAGTTGTTTGTGTTTGCTCGATTCTTCAAGAAGAATGATGTAAAGATGGAAAGATGAGTAAGAATATGAGTTTTGAAATGGAAGCTTAAGAGATAAGTCTCCAAGAAGCTCATTATATCGATTAGCTAAAACATGGCGTTGCGAGACTATTGCATCAATACGCTTGAATTGACTAATGCCAAGAGCAGCTTGAATATCATTCATGCGATAGTTGTATCCTAGATCTAATTGCTGATAGTACCAATCACCATCGGGTTCTTTTGTCATCTGTTCTGGATTTTTAGTTATTCCATGGGCTCTAAACATTAACATAGCTTCTGCAAGTTTAGGATCATTTGTAAGAGCCATCCCACCCTCTGCGGTTGTAATGATTTTAACCGGATGAAAACTGAATACAGTTATATCACTATACGTGCAACTTCCAACTGGATTATCTAAATATCTTCCACCTACTGCATGAGATGCATCTTCTATAATTTTGAAGCCATATTTCTTTGACAAAGCGTGAATGGACTTCATGTCACATGACTGACCAGATAAATGAACTGGAATTAAAATTTTTGGTAAACATCCATCTTTTTTCGCTTGAATTAGTTTTTTTTCCAGTGCACTGGCACATAAATTATATGTATTGGGGTCTATGTCAACATAATCAATCTTTGCTTCGCAGTAACGGCCGCAATTAGCAGAAGCAACAAATGTTATAGGGCTTGTCCAAAGCCAATCTCCTTTTTCTAATCCGAGAGCTTTACAAGCAATATGAAGTGCAGAAGTTGCTGAGTTTACAGCTACTGCATATTTCGACCCACAATAACTAGAAATAGTCTCTTCAAACTTTGGAACTTGAGGGCCTTGGGTTAGAAAGTCTGACTGAAGAACTTGCTCTACAGCATCAATATCATCTTGCGTAATATCTTGTCTACCGTATGGAATCATCCTTAAATCTTACCAATTTTATCAGAATTTTCCATTAGCCAACTTTTGAGTTCTGATATTTTCATCCATTCTTTATTGTTGTCTGATGTATATGTGAAGTCAGTTGGAACTTTTTTCCCCTTACCTATTCTGTTTGGATCATCAGACCACTTATTTATTGAAGGTAAAATTTTATAATAATTTGAATACTCATAAGTATATGCTGTATCTTCAATTCCAATCATTTGCTCATGCAGTTTCTCTCCTGGTCTAATACCAACCTCCTTTTGTTTTGCTTTTTCGTTTATGGCAAACGCAATATCTGTAACTTTCATAGAAGGTATTTTTTTAACATATATCTCGCCTCCTATCATATTTTCAAAAGCATGCCAAATTAACTCAACCCCATCCTCAAGAGGAATCATAAATCTAGTCATTCTTTTGTCAGTTATCGGTAGAGGGTCCCCTTCAGGGATTGACTGAAAGAATGGGATGATGGAACCACGTGATCCCATTACATTCCCATAACGTACTACTGAGAATCGTGTGTCGTGATCACCAGAGTATGAATTTCCAGATACAAACAATCTATCGGATGTAAGTTTAGTAGCACCATACAAATTTGCTGGACTGCTTGCCTTATCAGTGGATAGAGCTATTACACGCTTTACTCCCTTGTCTATGCAGCCGTCAATTAAATTCATCGCGCCTATAACATTTGTTTTGACACATTCAAACGGATCATATTCTGCGGTTGGGACTATTTTTGTTGCTGCAGCATGAACAACATAGTCAATACCATCTAGTGCTCGGTACAATCGATCCTTATCACGAACATCGCCTATGAAAAATCTAATTCGAGGATCATCTTTAAAAAGTTGAGCCATTTCCCATTGTTTCATTTCATCGCGGGAGAGTATTACAATCTTATTTGGATTATAATTTTTTAAAGTCATCGGCACAAACGCATGTCCAAATGAGCCTGTACCGCCTGTAATCAATATATTAGAATTTTTCACTTTCTTCTCCTTAAATTATGCATGTGCTGCCATATGCTTAAATCGTTCATTAGTCTTGATCAATCTCTCATAAGTTCCTTGATCAATAACCTTGCCTTCATCTATGAAAAATATCTGATCACATTTTTGAACAGTCTTTAGTCGATGTGCAATCAATACAATAGTTTTTTGTCCGGTCAAGTTAATTATAGACTCCATGATCATTTTTTCGGTAATGCCGTCTAGAGAGCTAGTTGCCTCATCAAATACGAGTAATTCTGCATCATGATATAAAGCTCTAGCAATACCTATTCTTTGTTGTTGCCCGCCCGATAGCTGGACACCTCTCTCACCAACGAGAGTCTCAATGTCATTCTCAAGACCATTAACAAGCTCAGTTAATTGAGCAAGTTTGAGAGTATCTCTAACCTTTTCTAGGTCAATCTGACTTTTTTGTATACCAAAAGCTATATTTTCCGCTATGCTACCATCTGATAAATATATGCTTTGGGCCACAAATCCTATCATATTCTGCCATGAGCGAGAATTTTGAGAATTTATAATCGTATCATCAACCTTTAGCTGACCTTTTTGAGGCACTATTAATCCTAGAATGATGTCAATTAATGTTGACTTGCCTGCTCCTGAAGAACCGACAACGCCTATCAAGCTATTTACTGGTATTTGCATATTTAGCTGATTAATTGCAGGTATAGCTTTTCCAGGATAAGTAAATGTAATGTTCTCAAGAGATATCTTTTCTTTAAGTGGTAAGAAATTTTTGTCTGCAGTTACAATTTTATTATCAATCTTTATAGAGTTTCTTAGATCTTGCTGGATAGATTCAAATGCAGATATACTGCCTTTAATAGTAGCAGCGCTTGCATATATTTGTTGGAAGGCAGGCAACAATTTAAAGCCTGCAAGAGCATATACAGAAAGAATCGGCAAAATAATTCCTAAATTGCCATTATGGCTAGACACCAAATACAGCACTAACAAAATCATTGTGCCAAATGCCACTAACTCCATAAAGTACCTAGGTGCTTGAGCCAATGCTGCATTGGCTCCGTGGCTATGTGCAAGTGTGTCGCCTGTCTTATTGAAACGTTTTATTAGATCATTACCCCTGCCAAGAAGCAGTATGTCTTTTATGCCACCGAAGCCTTCACTTTTTAATCGAAATCGTTGCTCATTCATTTCAGAAATTTTTTTTCCATTTTGTGCTAATTGTGACCTTACGATCTTGTAAAGAAAAATGTATGCTAGCGAGAAAGTTAATAGTCCTATAATAGCGACTTTTGGATCATATACAAAAAGAGTTAAGCTCAATAATAAAGCTAGGACTACTTTTGCATTCATGTGCATAAGGGGAACAAGTACACCCTGTGTAATTCTCTGAGTCTCGGTGGCTATTTTTTTTGTTAATTGTGAGCTGTTAACCTTGGTGTGGAATAACCAGTTTTGTCTTAGATAATATGTATAAAGAGAGCTGGAAATTTCTACTCCTATTCTGTGTGCAAACATAGATAATTTCCAAACAGTATACATAGAGACCGATGCAGATAAAAATAACATTACTAATACAATAACACCAAGTAAAAATATGAATTGTGATACAGAATCAATTCCACTTATTTGATACAGTTGGCCAATATATGTGTCTTGTTGAATTAGAGTCATATCGCCTACTAATGCCATAAAAGGCAATATAGATGCTATACCAATAATTTCAACTATGGCCATAATCACAACTAAAACTTGAAGTACAAAAAAGCGTTTACGTTGAGATGGAGTAAGTAAATTAAAAAGTTGTTTTATTATAGTAAACATTTATTTTTACACCAATGAAGATACTCCAGATATTATGAAATAACATTATACCTTAATATCACAGGTAAAGTATCCTTAAATAATTAGCTCTTTAAGCATCTGATTAGAGAATCTCTCCAGGAGATAAGATTAATATCAAATGTTCTTTTTATTTTATCTTTATTTAGTGAAGTATTTTTTGGCCTAGCAGCAAGAGTTTGATATTCATCTGAAGATATAGGTTTGACCTTGCAATCGATTTTTTTTATTTTAATTATTTCTTTTGCGAATTCGAACCAGCTAATGGTTCCCTCATTTGAGTAATGATAAATTTCTGTCATATTATTATTTTCTAGATAAGATTTATCATTTATGATTTTTACTATGACATCTGCTAAGTCTGATGCAAATGTGGGTGATCCTATTTGATCATCAACTATATTCAATTCAGTACTTTTAAGTCCACGCTGTATAATTGTATCTAAAAAATTATTTTCATACTCAGAGTAAACCCAACTAGTTCTTATTATAATTCCATTTAAACTCAATAGGTCTTGTATCGCCCTCTCTCCGGCTAATTTTGTTTTTCCATAAATATTGATTGGATTAGTTTGCTCCCCTTCTAAATATGGTTTGTCTGTTTTACCATCAAAAACATAATCTGTAGAAATATGAATCAATTTAGCATTAGTCTCTTTTGCAATTCCTGCAAGTTGTGCTACTGCTAAATGATTAATTTGATTTGCTAATTCTATCTCCTTTTCTGCATTATCAACTGCAGTAAACCCTGCACAGTTAATAATGATGTCAAACGATTTATCCTCAAAATAACTTGAAATATTACTAGCAAGGCTCAAATCTAATTCATCACGTCCAACAAATATATATTCATGCCTTTTTTTTATCTTGCTAATTGACGTAGATAATGATTTTCCTAGCTGCCCGTTTTTGCCAATAAGAAGTATTTTCATCTTAGTTTACTTGAATAAGTCTGTTGCCTTATTTAGATTAGGATACCTTTTATCCTTATTGGAGACTATTAAAGATTCTTTTGGCAGTTTCCAATCAATTTCCAAATCCATATCGTCATATGCGATACCTCTCTCTAATTCTGGTGAATAAAAATTATCAACTTTGTATGCAAATATTGCGCTAGCACTTAAGACCACGAATCCATGCGCAAATCCATGTGGAATGAAAACTTGATATTGATTATTTGATGAGAGCTCTAGTGCAACATGTTGACCAAAAGTTTTACTAGACTGTCTTATATCCACTGCTATATCTAGTACGGTACCATCAATCACTCTTACTAATTTAGCTTGAGAGTGAGGTGGTAGTTGATAGTGCAATCCTCTCAGGACGCCTTTAGTTGATTTTGATTCATTATCTTGGCAAAAATTTATACTTTTTCCGATATTGGCCTCAAAATCATCTTGCTTATATGTCTCCTGAAAATAACCACGACTATCAGTCTTCATGGTCGGCTGAATTAAGATAATATCGGGTATTGATTGAGGAATAAATTTCAAAACTATACTTCAAAAAGTTTTACATCTACTAATCATACATTCTTTACATGAAAAAGTTTAATAATAAGGCTCTAATTCTTCTTTATCTTGTCATAGAGATTTCTTAACTTCATTACACCAATCTATATTCTCTAAATACCATTCGACAGTCTTTTTTATTCCTGTTTTGAAAGTTTCATCAGGAGTCCAACTAAGCTCAGTCGCAATTTTAGAGGCATCTATAGCATACCTGAGATCATGGCCTTTCCTATCGTCAACATAAGATATAAGTTGCTCATATTTATTTATACTCTCAAACTTACTTGGAATTAAGCCATCAAGAATACGACAGATATTTTTTACAACCTCTATGTTTTCTAATTCATTGTGCCCACCAATGTTATAAGTCTGTCCAATATCTCCGTTTAGTGCTACATGTACTAGTGCTTTTGCATGGTCGTCAACATACAGCCAATCACGTACCTGTCGACCATTACCATAGATTGGTATATTTTTTCCGGCTATAGCGTTAAAAATAACTACAGGTATAAGTTTTTCAGGGAATTGGTATGGACCATAATTATTAGAACAATTGGTTATAAGTGTTGGTAGCTTATATGTCCTTTCCCATGCCCTGACTAGATGATCAGCGCTCGCTTTCGTAGCTGAGTAAGGTGAGCTTGGAGAATATGGTGTATCTTCAGTGAATAAGTTATTTGTATGAGCGAGATCTCCATAGACCTCATCTGTAGAAACATTATGAAATCTAAAATTATTTTTTTTCTTCTTGTTTTGAGATGCCCAATAATTTCTAGCTTCCTCAAGAAGAACATAGGTGCCTAAAATATTTGTGTTAATAAAGTCTTCAGGAACTGCAATAGAACGATCAACATGAGTCTCAGCTGCTAGATGCATGACAATGTCTGGTTCATGTTTTATAAAAATACTTCTAATACTTGATGCATCACGAATGTCTATTTTTTTAAAAATATATCTTGAATTGTTTTCAATTGATTCTAGTGACTTTAGATTACCTGCATAAGTAAGCTTATCAACATTGATAACACTATGCTCAGTGTTTGCAATAATATAGCGAATAACAGCCGAACCGATAAAACCTGCACCGCCAGTAATGAGAAATATTTTACTTATTGTAATACTCCTTATACCATGTGACAAAATTATCTACACCTTCAGCCAAACTCATACTTGGTTTGAAATCAAATTCTTCAACTAAATCATCTACATCAGCATAGGTATCAGGCACATCTCCTGGTTGTAGAGGAAGCAAATCTTTTTTCCCTATTTTTCCAAATGATGACTCTAGAGCATTAATATAATCCATCAAGTTTACTGGATTATTATTACCTATATTATAAATTCTATAAGGTGCGCTTGAGGTTGCAGGGTCAGGATTGTTACTATCCCAACTCGGATTTGCAGTTGCAGGTTTGTCTAGCACTTTTATCATACCTTCAACAATATCATCGATGTAAGTAAAATCTCTTCTATGTTTTCCATAGTTAAAGACTGTTATAGTTTCATTATTTATAATAGCCCTCGTAAATTTTTGTAATGCCATATCAGGCCTATCATATGGGCCATACACGGTAAAGAATCTCAGGCCTGTTGTTGATATATTATATAAATGACTGTAGCTATGAGCTAAAAGTTCATTTGCTTTCTTTGTGGCAGCATACAAACTTATAGGATGATTCACTGAGCTATGCGTAGAATATGGCTGTCTCGTGTTAAGGCCATAAGTTGAGCTTGATGACGCATAGACTAAGTGTTGTATGTTATTATGCCTACAACCTTCTAGTATATTTGCAAAACCTACTATATTCGAATCTATATACACATCAGGATTTTCAATTGAATATCTTACACCTGCTTGTGCAGCTAGATGCGCAACACATTCAAACTGCTCATTTGCAAAAATTTTTGAGATATCTTTACGATCCTCAATATTCATTTTAATGTGGGTATAATTTGGATGATTAATATGACGTGAAAGACGCGCTTCTTTTAATTTTTGGTCGTAATACTCATTGTGATTATCAATCCCTACTACAGTGTCCCCCCTATCTAATAATCTTATTGTAAGAGCTGATCCAATAAAACCAGCAGAACCTGTAACTAGGATTTTCATATGTTTATCTATTTATATCAAGTTATAAAATTTTTTTATAAAACTATTCTATGGAATTAATCTATAAACTAGACATCTGATTATAAATTTATATCCTTAGTTTTTTGTATATATCACTATACCATTTTTTTTAAGTATTTTTCTAAAATCTGAGTTGAGGAGTTTTGTTTTTCGCCACCAACATGAAATAAGAATTCAATACCAACTACAGAAAGTTCAGGTATGTTATCTTTATTTCTATCTCCCCCATTTGCGAAAGCTATAGTATCATTTGGATATATTTTCTTAATTTTCTCAAGCGCGTTTATTGAGCTTCCTATATCATCATCAATAAAATCGATAACATGGTCAACAGAAGATAATTCCTCTAAAATTATTTTACGATCTTTAAAGGGCATAAAGAATAAGCCTTTTTTCTTAATGAGCCAATCATCACTGTTTAGTGCTACAACAAGTGTGTCCCCCAATTTTTTTGCTGCCTTGATGTATTCAATATGGCCCGAGTGGATTGGATCAAAGCCACCACTTACAACTATTATTTTCATGATGTTAATTCTGAGTTAAAATATTCAATTAATATTTCTTTTGTACTTGTTATATTCGTGACGAAAAAAGACATACAAAAAACCAAATATTAGCCCGAGGAAAATAAAGATAACTAAAATAGCTTTTTTTGGTGCTGTTTTAATAGGTGCAGATGGATATTGAACATCAAGAACAGAAGAGCCACCGCTTATAGAATTAATATATCTATCAAGCCCTACTATTCTGTCATACTCACGACCTTCTGGAACTCCAAAATCCTTATACAAAGCTTTTCTCATTTTCATCTCAGTGAGTGCCCTAGAAACATATGATTTACTAAGTAACATGTTTACATGCTTACTATAGCTATATATATCATTTAATTTTTCTGAATCGTTTGTATTAATAAAGATCCTGCCAGGAGATATTTTTTTTTCCCCAACTAAAACTTTTATTTGTGGATTAGGTGTTACAACTCTAAGATTTCCATCATTGTCATACATCTCACTCATTATGTCTGATAACAGTAGCTTTGGGTTATTAGTTTTATTAACCCAGCTTTCATATGATTTGCTTAAATAAAATAATTTCTTAAAGTCACTTTGAACTTGTCTATTTTTATAAAAAGGCGGTTCTGAAGCTAACTCAAATATAATCTTTGATTCATATTGAGGTGTCTTTGATGAAAGGTAAATATTTCCAAACAAAAGGGAAATTAATACAGCAATAACAATTATCGATTTTCCATTCCATATTATTTTTAGAAAATCGAATATATGTATAAATTCTGTATTTTGTGTAGTCTTTTCTTCCATAGATAGAAGTATATCAAATTAATAGTATATAAGGGATTTTTCCGTGGGTCAGGGTGGACTCGAACCACCGACCTCACCCTTATCAGGGGTGCGCTCTAACCAACTGAGCTACAGACCCATGGGTAGAATAAAAAATATAAGAATGATTTGTGACGTAATGCATGTTTAAAAACTCACCCGATTTCTCTTTTAGGAGGTGATCCAGCCACAGGTTCCCCTACGGCTACCTTGTTACGACTTCACCCCAGTCATTGACCACAC
>MDTG01118736.1_pt1 | contig 23439 bp, 22 predicted proteins | sample 811421 | NCBI WGS metagenome assembly MDTG01 (sample SAMN05326645, study PRJNA326480) | marine metagenome | isolation source: seawater | place: Pacific Ocean: South East | collected 2011
ATGTCTTAAGACAAAGTACCATCGGCGCTGAAAGGCTTGACTTCCGAGTTCGGAATGGGATCGGGTATAACACCTTCGCAATAATCACCGGCCCGAGGGTTATACTCAAGAATTTTAAAATTGTAAAGCAGTAACAGGCATTTAATTAAGTACATTTATTTAAGTAATCTTCATATGTTATCTTAATAGCTTTTCGAATGTCAGTTTTTGCTTCCCATCCATATTTTTTTGCTAAATTAACGTTCAGAACTTTTTTTGGGGTACCATTTGGTTTAGATTTATCAAATTTAATTTTGATTTTTTTACCTGGATTAATTATTTTTAAAAGAAGATTTGCATATTCTTTAATTGTGAAATCTTTACCTGTTCCTATATTTACTAAAGGTCCTTTAATTTTTTTTTTCATAAAGAACACACATGCTTCAGCAACATCATCAACAAATATTAATTCTCTTTTTGGAGACCCATCCCCCCAAAGAGTTAGAAATTTTTTATTATTTCTTTTTAAATCGTGAATTTTTTTTATTAATGAGGGAAAAAAATGAGAATTTAAACTATCATAATTATCATTTGGTCCAAATGTATTGGTTGGCATTAAGCATTTATAATTTGTTTTATATTGAAAATTATAGCTTTCGCACATTTTAATACCCGCAATTTTTGCTACGGCATATGGTTCATTAGTTTTTTCTAATAGTCCAGTTAATAAATAATTCTCTTTTATGGGCTGTTTACATAATTTTGGATAAACACAACTTGAACCGAGAAAGATCAAATCTTTAATATTACATTTATATGCAGCATGAATAAGATTATTTTGAATTGATAAATTGCTATGAATAAATTCTGCTTTATATTTATTATTTGAATATATTCCACCGACTTTAGCTGCAGCAATAAAGATAAATTTTGGTCTATTTTTTTTTATGAAATTGAAAACTTTTAATTGATTGGTCAAATCTAATTTTGATCTTTTTACAGTTATAATATTTTTGTATCCTTTTTCTTTTAACTTTCTTACAATTGCACTTCCCACTAGACCTTTATGGCCCGCAACAAATATTTTGGAATTTTTATTAATCATGAATTAATTTTTTCAAATCAAAATTAACCATTTCTTTTACTAAAGTTTTAATTGAAGTCTTTGGTTTCCATTTAAGCTCTTTTCTAGCCTTTCTAGAATCACCTAATAAAGTATCGACTTCTAATGGCCTAAAATATTCTTTATCACACGAAACAATACAGTTTCCATTATTGTCGTAACATTTTTCATTAATTCCATTTCCTCTCCAAGTATATTTAATATTCAATTCTTGAAGAACAAAATTCACAAATTGTTTTACTGTGTATTGTTTTCCTGTTGATATGACATAATCGGAGGGATTTTTTTTTTGTAACATTTTCCACATTGCCTCTACATAATCTCTTGCATGACCCCAATCTCTTTTAGCATACAAATTACCTAAAAATAATGTTTTTTGTTTTTTTAATTTTATTTTAGAAAGTCCAATTACTATTTTTCTAGTCACAAAAGTTTCTCCTCTTACAGGACTTTCGTGATTGAATAAAATCCCATTACAAGCGAAAATATTATATGCCTCCCTGTAATTAACAGTTATCCAATGTGCATAAACTTTAGCAACTCCATATGGACTTCTTGGATAAAATGGAGTTTTTTCATTTTGCGGTACTTCGCGAACTTTACCAAACATTTCAGATGTTCCTGCTTGATAAAATTTAGTTAATTTTTCAAATCCATGAAATTTGATAGCTTCTAAAATTCTTAATGCCCCTATTGCATCAGCGTTTGCAGTATATTCAGGAACCTCAAATGAAACTGAAACATGTGATTGAGCTGCTAAATTATAGATTTCATTTGGTTTAATTTTTTTAATTAAGCTTGAAACTGAAATTGCATCTGTAACATCACCATAATGTAAAAAAAAATTTCTCTTTTTTTCGAAAGGATCTTGGTAGATGTGATCAATTCTTCCGGTATTGAATGAGGATGATCTTCTTTTGACACCATGAACTAAGTATCCTTTTTTAATTAAAAGTTCAGATAGATATGAGCCATCTTGACCAGTTACCCCAAAAATTAACGCAATTTTTTTTTTCATATTTTTCTATATCTATAAACAAACAGTTTAAAGTAAATAACTGTATAAATAATCAAATTCAATAAAATTAAGATTATTTGTATCTGCGTATTAGTTATATTATTCATTGAAATCAAAAATATAATTAAATTATAAGCGTTTATTAAGTTTGCTGAAAGTAAATTAGCAGAAAAAAAATTCAGAGAATTTTTCTTTTTTAAACAATAAAAAAGTAATTGATGTAGGTGATTTGAATCAGGCTCTAAAGGAGATCTTTTTAAAGTTTTTTTTCTAACCATTGAAAAGAGTAATTCATATGATGGATACCATAATAAAAATATTATAAAAAAAGGTGAAATATGTTTGTTTAATGTATAGAGGTCAATCAAAAATACTGAGAATATGAAACCTAACAAATAAGATCCGGAGTCACCTAAAAAAATTTTATTAAAAAAATTCAATATAAAAGCTATTAATAACACAGAAATTAGATTCATAATTACAAGCTCATTAATATTAATTTCTAAATTAAAGTTTAATAAAAAAACCACAAGTGAAACTAATAAATAATAACCGATATTTAAGGTATTTAATCCATCAAAAAAATTTGAACCATTTACTACAACCAAAATGCAAAATATCACAAATATGTAATTGAAGAATTTATCTTTTAAAAGCTCATCCAATAAATAAACTCTTGTATCATCTATCTGAATTTTACTTAAAATAACAAAAGCAATAATTAACAAAACTTGAAAAAATAATCTCAATTTTGCAGATTTAATTAGTTTCATATCAGAAAAAATTCCTAGTAAAAAAATCATTGATGAAAAAAAAATAAAATACATTTCCAATTGATTAAATGAATATAGAAAGCTGAAAAAAATCAAAATACCACCTGTTAAAGGTGTATTGATTTTAGACGTAAATTTTTGATGTCTGTCTCCAGTTTCACTAATTAGAAACTTTTTATTTATTAAGTATTTATTAGAAACAATTACAAAAAAAGTTAAGACAGATAAATAAGTTAAAAAAATTACCATCAATTTTTTTTATTTTTTTTGAATAAAAAATTTAAAGACAAAATGAATAAGCAATAAAGAGACTTAATAATACCATATTTCATGTAAAACCTATAAACTTTAAAACCGTCTAGTATTTTCTGAAAAGTAGACGAAGATAAAGAATTGTTAAGTTTTCTCCAATAAGTCAATTCTTTATCTAATCCTAGCATCTTCACACCTTTTTGTGATAGTTTTAACCAAAGAACATAATCTTCTTTAGTTTTAAGGTTTGGAAAATTAATATTGGGTTGTTCAAAAAGTTTCTTTTTCATCATTACAGTTGATAAACCAATATCACAAGATTTTAATAATTTGCTAAATATAATCTCTTGGTCTGCATTTCTGTGACCTGTTATCTTACCGTCCATGTCTATAATGCCATAAGAGGTATGGCTAAAATCAATTTTTAGATCATTCATAAAATTAAGTTGTGTTTTTAACTTTGTTTTTTCCCACAAATCATCACAATCACAAAATGCTAGGTAGTCACCTTTGGAAAATTTTATAGCATTATTTCTAGATAAACCAGCTCCTAAATTATATTCATTTTTTATTATAGTTATTCTATTATCAATCTTTTTTAAATATTTCATAATTTCATTGCTTTCATAAGTTAGTTCATCATCTACAATTAATATTTCAAAATTCTGGAAAGTTTGTTTTAAGATTGAATTAACTGACTCATAAATATATTTATCTTTTTTAAAATAAGGCATGATAATACTTACTGATAAATTATTCATAAAAATCTCCAATTCAACTCATATAATAAAATACTGATAATAAATAAAATGATGAGAAATAACTAAAAATAAATTTCAAATTTAATTTCTTGTATTTAATCTTCATTTTTATAAAGTCTGAGTTTACTAATCCAAAAAATATCAAAAAAAATAAAGGATCTAAATACTTTTGGTAAATTGTCGATAAAGGTAACGCAATTATAAGAACACATAACAAAAAATAATTCGAGAACCTATCTTCTTTAAATAAAAAATCTAATGACAATAATGAGATAAATGAAACAAATAACATGGGTAAAATCTCATTTATATTGAGAATTCTAAAAAATTTAATAAATACACCTCCACCCTTCTGAGGGAAATTAATTAAATCAAAAATTAAAAAAGAGTGAGTAAGATAAATAAGTGAAAAAATTGATAAAAAAATAAAGATAACTTTAGTTCTTTTTTTATAATAATTCCAAACTGTTAATTCCTTATCTAAAAGAAATGGAAATAAATAAAAAAAAATCATAGTCAAAATGGTTATACCTGAATTTAAATAATCTATATTTCCAAAACTATTTAATGTTTGTAAAAAATTAAATTCTGTAATTATATAATAAAAATAAAAAAGCGCTGGTATAGATAATAAAAATGAAAAAAAAATAATTCTTAATAAAAATCTTTTATCTAAATTTTCAAAAAAATAATAAAGATAGTAAAAGTAAAATATACAATAATAATATCTAATATAACTACAAGCAATTAGAAAACTAATACTTATGAAAATATAATTATTATTATTTTTATTTTGCTTAAATTTTAAAAAAAACAGAATAGATAATGAAAAAAAAATTAGACTTAAATTATCACCTAGAAGCCATATTGCTGAAGATCTAAAATAGGGGGAAATAAAAATGACAAGCGATAAATAAAAAATTAGATTACTTTCAGTTTCAAACTTTTGTTTTAATATTTTAAAAAACAAATAAGGTAACGACAAACTAATTAACAAATATAAGATTTTTACAAATGTTAAACTTTTAATCATTTTCAAAAAGAAACTTATAACCATGTAAAATGATGGCGAATGTATTAAGCTACCAGAATTATTTAAAAAGGTTTCCAAACCTAATTCAAAATTAATAGAAAAGTTTTTTATAAAAGGTAGTAGGTATTCATAATCTATTCTTGCCCCACCGCTAGAATTTTCTTCAAATAAAAAACCTAAAAATAACGTAAAGCTAAAAAGTAGATAAATTGATATTTTTTTATTAAAAAACATATTATTTTTCTTTAATAATTATTAAATTTTAAGTAACAAACTACATTTATTATTACTATCAAAATTATAAAAAATGAGTAATTCAAATATTCTTATATCTATATCAACCTATAAAGAGGCTGAAAATATTGTAAAAATAACTAATAAAATAAGAGAGAAATATCCTAAAATTAAAATTCTAATAATAGATGACTTCTCTGGAGATAATACTGAAGAATTAATTAAAGGAAAAAACGATCAAAACATAATATTTTTGCAACGCCCAAAAAAATTAGGTCTAGGTACTGCTCATAAACTTTCGCTGGTCTATGCAATAAAAAATAATTACGACTTTTTGGTTACAATGGATGCGGATTTTTCACACGACCCATTACACTTACCAGATTTGATAAGGCACTCTGGTGATAATAATTTTGTCATAGGTTCAAGATTTTGTGAAGGTGCAAAAAGTGACTATAAAGGCTTAAGAAGAATTATCTCTATTTGTGGAAATTTTTTTGCTAAGAAGATTCTTAATATAAAATTAAATGAAATTACTACATATTATAGAGTTTACAGCACTAAACTTTTAAAGAAATTACCTTTTAATGAATTGAATGCTCAAGGATATAGTTTAGGTGTAAGACTAGTTTGGTTGATGAAAAAATTAAATGCAAATTTAATAGAAATTCCTATACACTTTAAAGATAGAAATGAAGGTAAATCAAAAATTCCTAAGCTGCAGATTTTTGTGAGTTTTTTTGACTTACTATCAATTAAATTAAAAGATATTTTCACATCCCAAAGATTTTATGAAACAGATGAAACATATGTGTTTAAGAAAAATTTTCAAAGTTGTAATACAAAAAATTGTGATAAAAGTTTTGTTACAAAAAAAAAAGAAGCTTGGGTGTGCCTCGTATGTGGAAATGATTTAAGATGAAGAATATTAAACATCCTTACGGCAATATAAAAAGTGTAATACTCAAATCTTTTAAGAAATTTTTACAGAATACTATAAAATTTTTTGTTAATTTTTTTTGTAAGCTTGATGAAAATGACGAAATTATTATTTCCTCTGCAACCCACGCGCCTTGGCTAAGGGATAAAAAATTTTATAATTTCTTTCAAAAAATAAATGACTATACATTATTAGATTACCCACGAGCTTACACTTTGTGGCAATGTGCTTTAAGTGTGAGTAAAATAAATGGAATGATATTAGATATAGGATGTTTATTAGGTGGATCAGGATTCATAATGGCAAAAATAAATAAAAAAGGTGATACACATTTATTTGATAGCTTTGAAGGTTTTAAAAAAAACGATGGATTACATAAAAAAGACGTTTTTAATTATGAGGATATAAATTTTGTTAGAAGCAATATTCACAAATTAGGACTTAAAAATACATTTGTGCATAAAGCATATTTCCCAAAAAAAATTGAACCCAATATTCGAAGAATTAAACTTTGTCATATTGATGTTAACACGTATGAAGATACTAAAAATGTTTTTAACTTTATAAAAAAAAAATCATTAAAGGAGGTTTTGTTATATTTGATGATTTTGGTATCTGGGGAGTAGATGGAATTAAAAAATTTATATATGAAATTGAAAAAAGAAATTCAAATAATTTTTATTTTTTTAAAAATTATATGGGACAATGTATTCTTATAAAAAAATAAATTAATTGTTTTAAATGAAAAAAGAGAGAAATTTAATATTATTCATGCCATTTATTGGAGGAGGAGGTGTTGAAAAAAATTTGTTTATAATTGCTAATTATCTATCGCAAAAAATAAATGGAATTAAAGTTTGCACAATATCTAAAGATAAAAAAAAAAAATTTAACAATAATATAAAATTCTTGTGTCCCAAAAAAAATTTCTCAGATAATATAAATATTAGATTTAAATATTTAATATGTTTATTTTTGTTATTTAAGTTTCTTATTAAAAATAGAAATTCTCTTGTTTTTGCATTCCAGGCTAATATTTATTGCATTATATTGTGTAAATTATTGAATGTTAAGGTTATTGTTAGAGGTAATTCATCACCTTCCGGTTGGTACCATAATATTATAAAAAAAATTATTTATAAAAAAGTAATTTCTCAAGCAGATGATGTGATTGTTAATAGCACCGAATTTAAAAGACAAATGGAAAATCAATTTGATATCAAAGTAAATTGTATTTTTAATCCACTAAATATTAATGAAATTAAAAAATATTCGAAGAACAAAATTAATGATAATTTTCTTAATACAAAATTAAGGATAATTAATATTGGCAGACTTACTGATCAGAAAGACCAAATAACTTTATTAAAATCAATCAATCTCTTAAAGAAGAAAATAAAAATTAAACTACTAATAATTGGAAGAGGTATTGAAAAAGAAACATTAGAAAGGTACATCAAAGAAAATAATCTAAAAAAATTTGTTAAGATTAAAGACTTCACAGATAATCCTTATCCCTATATCTTAAAATCTAATTTATTTGTTCTTTGCTCAAAGTACGAGGGCCTCCCTAATGTTCTTTTAGAGGCTGCATCCTTAAAAAAATTTATAATTTCTACAAATTGTCCAACTGGGCCAAAAGAAATACTTCTTAATGGTAAAGGTGGGTTTTTGTTTAAGGTTGGTGATTATAAAAAACTTTCAAGGCTTATACTATCTTTTTATAATAATGAAAAAAAATTGAAAATTAAAATTAATAATAGTTATAAAAATTTAATTAAATATGATTTTAATAAAAATTTAATTAAGTATTACTCTATTATATTACCTTATTTAAAGTCTTAAAATATTAGAGTTTAATATATTGTAATGATTAAATAATGTATATTTTTTACAATTCATTTTTGCGACTTTTTTTCTTTTAAAATATGTGTTTGATGATTTGGTATCCAAAAAATTTTTTAATGAGAGAAGTAGTGCTTCTTTTTTATTACTTTCAAATAAAATACCACCCTTTCCGTCACTTAAAAATTCTTTAGGACCATTTTTGCAATTACTTGATATAATAGATAAATTGTTCATTGCAGCTTCAACTAAAACAAATCCTGGATCTTCCCATAATGATGAGAGTATAAACGCCTCAGCATTTTTCATGTGAAAATATATATTTTTTGAATAGCCTTTCATAAAAACTCTGTCTCCGATATTTTTTTCTTCAATTTTCTTAATCAAATATTCTTTATTTTCACCCTCTCCAAAAATATATAAATCGTAATCTGTGTTAATTTTTAAAAATTTAGAAAATTCATCAATCAAATAACTAAAATTTTTTTGATTAGTAAGTCTTCCAACAGATATAAAATATTTTCTTTTTGGTAAATCTTTCTCTTTAAGTAGATGTTTTTTAAATTCTCTTACTTTAAGAACTGGGTCTGGTAAAAAAAATAGTTTTTTTTCTGTAAAAATTTTTTTTGAAATTAATTGTTTTTTTAATTCGACTGAAGGACAGGTAATTTTATGTAATCTATTAGATGAAGTTTTCCAAATCATCTTTCTTAAAAAATTGAGTTTTGGAAAACCAGAAATTCTTAAGATTATTTTTAATTTATTAATTGTTAAGAAATTCAAAAAAAGAGGTAAAACAGTTAGTAAATGTATAATCAAATAATTTGGCCTTTTTTTAATAAACAATTTCATTAAAGGCAGAAAAGATAGGAGAAATATTATTAAATAGGACAACCTACTCATTAAAAATCCATTCTTAGGTAAGAATTTAAAATAGTCATAACCTAAATTGATTACTTCAATGTTGTACTTTCTAAATAATTTCTCCTCTGCTGACCACTCCCCACAAGAATTTATTACCTTTACTATATAAAAACCCTTTGAATACTTTGATAAAGATATTGCTGAATTAATAGTAGCTTTATAAGTTCCAACTTTTGTCAAACACGGTGACCAATAGTATACTTCTTTCATATTTAAATTATTTTACAGTTATAATATTTAGTTTTTTTCCTAATAAGTTAATTGTGGAGTAATTTTTTTTATTTCTAATGTGATCATTATATCTAAAATAAAAATTTCTATCTCCACCAATAAACTGGAAATTTAAACTTTTAATTATATTATAATTATAGATTTTATGTTCATTTATTAATCTAGAAATGTTTCTTGTAATAAAAATACTAGTTATGACTAAAACTAAGACCAAAGTTTTTTTATAGTAATCTTTAAATGAAAAATTTAAGTTTTTTAAGTATATACTCGTAGGAATAAAAAATATCAAAGCAAGCAAATGATAGCCACCATATCTTAAAGTGGGGTGTTTTAAAAACCACTCAATAAGATACAAACTTAAAAAGAAAAGAACTAATAAATAATACTTATTTTCAGATTTAACCCTTTTAAATCTAGATCTAAAGTATATTACGTAAAAGATTAAAATTGTAAAACTAAGCCCAAGTAAAAAATCAGAGACCTTATTAAAAAAATAATTTTCAAACCAATTTGATAACCAATTTAAGTCATTAATATATTCAATTCTATCTTGAATTACAAAATTAGGTCTAGCGCCACTTTTTGCCCAAAGTTCAAACCAGACTTTTGTATCTTCTATAACTGATTTATCTAAAGACCAACTAAGGTCATAAAAGCAAGTTTGTGATATTGGAAAAATTAGGCAAGCCGAATTAAGAAAAGTATAAAAAATTGTAAAAAATAAAAATAATAAGCAATAATAAAATGTTGGCGAAAAAAGCAATTTAAAAAATATTTCTCTAGTATGATTATTGTAAAGAATAATTAAAAAAAGTGAAATATATATCAAATAAAAAGGTTTTATTGAAACAACAAAAAAAATTAAAATTGTAAAAATTTTAAATAAATCAATCTCATTAGAATTAAGTTTTATTTTAGTATTTAAAATAGTTATAAGATAAATAAATGCAATTAAAAGCAAGATCATACCAGATCTATCTGTGCCATGTTCAGATAATCTATAAAAAAATATATTAATAAAACTAAACGCAAAAAGACTATAAAAATTATAAAATTTATTTTTAGTAAAAATTTTTTTATTAAAAATGATTTTTAAAAAGATTAGATTTGCAAAAATAAGTACAAAAGCTGGTGTAAGATGAAATAAAAAAATTTCAGATTTTGGTAAATAAAACATTGAACTAATAAAAAATATTGATGAAGGACTTCTAAAACCATTATTAAGTATCCCGAGTCCAACAGGATGAGAAAACTCGGTTAATAAAGATATGTATGGAAAATGATAGTATGGAAAATCATCATGATTTTTTGCAACTAGCACAAAAATAATTGAAATAAGACAAATTATACTCAGTAATAATAATTCTTTTTTAAAATTCTTAATATTTCTAAGGTAATAAAGAAAAAATAAAATTCCCAGAAAAAGTATTGCTGAATTAAAAAATAAATTATGACTAACAAAGATTGAACTTATATAAGAAATAATAGCTAAAAATGTTATTCCTAAAATTCCGAAAATTCCAAGACAATTCTGGTTAATTTGAAGGAACCTGCTTAATATTATCCCATATCCAATTAGAGAAAATGAGATCAAATATAGATAAACTATGATCATTATTTAAAAAACCTTAGAACAAAACATATAAATTTGGTAGCAAAATAATCAGGATTAATCTTAAATATTTTTTGTTTTTTGTTAAGAATAAATCTTAAGTAATCAAAAGCCTCTGACCTTCTGAACCACCATCTCTTTGAATATTTATTTATATTAGAGGTAATTCCTAAGTTATCATAATTATAATTTGTTAATTTTTTGTAAAGCACATTGTAATCATTTAAATAAAAATTAAAAAAAATATTAATCCTAGTGTCAATTTCTAAATAATCATATTTATTTGCCTCAACATTTTGAAAAAATAATTTAAGATAATTACTTTTAATAGATATGCAACTAGTCGGAAAAATTGTAGGCCAGACTTTTGAAAATCTTATTTTTGAAAAGTTAAAATTATTTTTTTTTGCAACAATAGGTAAATTATATAAAATTTTTTTTTCTTTATAAATCTCAAAGTATTTATTAATTTCATTTAATTTTTCCTTCTTGAAATAATCGTCCCCGTCCATCAAGCAAATTATATCACCTTTAGATTTAGAATATGCTTTTTTTAAACCATTTATTTGATTTAATGCAGGTGAATTTTTTCTTTTTTTGTTATTTTTAATAAGTTTTATATTCTTAAATTTATTAATTATTTCTATCGAATTGTCACTCGAACAATCATCAAAAATGATTATCTCATAATTTTTGTAATTCTGTAAATTAATACTTGATAGACTTTTTTTGAGAAACTTAGATTTATTATAATTTGTAACCAAAATTGATATAAAATTTTTTTTCATTGACTTAAAATTTTCTTATAAATTTTAGATGTTTTTAAAGCACAATTACTCCAAGTGTATTGTTTTAAAATTAAGTTAGTTCTTGATATTAATCTTTTTTGTTCTAATTTTGATTTAAGTATACTCTCGATACCTTTTCTAATACTGTCTATATTTTTTGCATTTACATATTTGCAACTATTTCCGTATACTTCGTGAAATACAGGTATATCACTACAAACGACAGGGCATTTCATTTTCATTGCTTCAAGCAAGGTTAAACCGAAACCCTCATAATTACTTAGAGAAACGTATAGACTTGCTCTTTTGTAATACTTTAATAATTTTTCATCGTTTCCTTTTTCATATTTTATGTTTTTCAAAATATTTAAATTTTTGAAATTTAAAAATTCATTTTTTAAAAACTCCCCTCCACCATAACAAATAATTTTATAGTTTTTAATTAGATATTTCGATTCACTGAATGCTTTTATTAAATTATTAAAGTTTTTATATCTAGTTCTGTTTCCTACAAATAATATATATCTATTTTTTTTTTTAAATTTTTTATACTTTGTATTTTGTGTGCCTAAATAAATAACAGAAATTTTTTCTTTATTAACTTTATAGATTTTCATTAAGTTTTTTTTTGTTTCTTTAGAAATACAAATTATATGTCTCGCATTTTTTAATAATGCTTTTTTTTCAAACTGCTTTTGATTAAGTTTCATTTGTTCATGAATTAAATCATAAACAGTCAATACATAAGGAATATTTAAAAATTTGATTAAAGATTTATTGTAATATGAAAAATGTAATATATCTGGTTTATAAAATTTAATATAAACAAAAGTAGATAAATTGTTTATAAAAAAAAAAATTTTCCTACAAAATCTTGGAATTTTTGCAAATTTTAGAAAATAGTTTATATTTTTTTTTTTATTATCTAAATAATCATTTATTGTTATAGGAGATAAAATTTTTGATGAAATCTTAAATTTTGGTAGATTTTCATTAAGCTGTGTTATGTATTTTGACACTCCACCTACTTTTTGATGTAAAAAAATACTACTATCGAAGAGTACTTTAATCATATTTTAAAATATAAGATTTTCAATTTTCTCAATTTTTTTCAATTTATAATGTTTTAATAATTTATCATTGTTGGCAATTAAATATGTTGTTTTTTTGTTATTTATAAATTCAATTTTTTTTTTGTATTTTTTGCCGATTATTTTAGCAATATCTTTCAAAAAAATTCCATTACCACTACCTAGGTTAACTACACCATTAAATCTTTTTTTTAATAAAACAAAAATGATCTTTGATATATATTCCATAGATATAAAGTCGCGATAGTGATTTAAATTATTTAATGTTATCTTTTTCTTAACACTTTTAATCTTATGTTTTAAGTCAGGTACTAAATAATTTTTTTTTTGATTTTTATTAGTTGTACTAAAAATTCTACCCACACAATATTTAATTTTTAAAGATTTAAATTTTTTTTGAATATAATTTTCTGCTAAAAGCTTTGTTTGGCCATAATATGAAATAGGTTTCTTAGTTGATGTTTCTAAAATTTTTTTTTTCGATGATTTATAAACATGAGAAGTAGATGAAAAAAAAAGCCATTTAATTTTTTTTTCAACGCATGCATCAACTATATTTTGAGTTCCATAAAAATTTACCTTTTTTGCTTTTACTCTATTTCTATTAACTTCTTTAATGGGTACAATCGCTGCTAAATGGAGAACAACATTTATATCATTTTTATTAATCCAATCAAATACCTCAGTTCTATTTGTGATATCACCTTTGAAACAATTAAAGTTTATTCTTTTATTATTTTTTAAAATAACTTTACCTAAACTTCCTGTTGAACCTGTTAATCCAATTCTATAAATCATGTAATGACTGTTTAATATTTATTAATTTAATTGTATAGAAAATAATAAATACAAGATATTTTACGAAAAAATTATGAAAAAAGTAAAAAAAATAAATCCAAAGTTTTCCATTATAACTGTTGTAAAGAATGATAAGTTGAAAATTTTAGATACAATTAGAAGTGTGTTAAATCAATCGTATAAGAATTTTGAGTATATTATTATTGATGGAAAATCAACTGACGGTACTCTTAAAACATTAGCTAAATATAAAAAAAAAATTAATCGTATAATTAGTGAAACGGACAGCGGAATTTATTTTGCTATGAATAAAGGTATTAAAATTTCTAAAGGAGAAATTGTTGTTTTTATTAATAGTGGTGATCTTTTTTATAAAAATGCTCTTAAAATAATAAGCAAAATTTTTAAAAAAAATAAAGATTTTGATTTTGTTTTTGGGACAGTAAAGAGATATTACACAAAATCAATAATTCTTAAACATGGCTTTAAAATAAATAGGTTAAAATATAACTTTGATTTTGCAACTGCTCACTCAACTGGTTTTTTTTTAAAAAAAAAATTCTTTGATAAATACGGACTGTTTAATACTAGATACAAGTGTTCAGCCGATTACGATTTATATTATAATCTTTTAATTAATAAAAAACTTAATGGAGGATTTACCAAAAAAAAAGATTTGGTAGGTCAGGTTATGTCTGGTGGATTTTCAAGTAAGATAGGTTTTTTTGAGCATCTGATTGAAGAAACGAAAATAAGATTATCAAATAATCAAAATTTATTTCTGGTAATTATTATTTTTTTCAATGCAGTCATCAAAAATTTTTTTAAAAAAATAATCTAAATCTTAATTTAAATTTTGTTTTAAAAAATTTTTTGATTTATCTAATAAATCTAAAAATTTATTATTATAATTTTTATAATCAATTAGATCATTTCTGATATCACCTTTATCGAGATATCTGTTTTTTAAACCAAAATAATCAATAAAATATGAAAGTTTATTTATTCTGTAAGGATCTTCTGAAATCCAAAATTGTTTTTTATACTTATATGAAAGCATCACACCATGAAACATAGATGTAAAAACCAAATTTGAATTAATGATAAAATAAATCAAATCTACAGGGTCAGCTGTAATAAAATTTTTATCAGCCCAATTATTATAAAAACTGATTGAAATAATTTTCCATTTATTTTTATTAGAAATTTTTTTAATATCTTCTATTTGTTGCTTATTAAAATAATCACCGTAAATTAATATGTATTTATCATTTTCAAAATCATAATCGATTTTTTTTTTAATGATTGTATCAATATTTATTAAAAAACAAGGATCCAAAACTATTGGTGGGTTTGTGCCAATACAATATTTAACAAAGTTTTGACTTGATGAATCTCTTACAGAAATTTTTTCAAACTTTGCTAAATAATTTTTTATTTGTTCAATATTTTTGTTATTCTCATAATTTGTTGTTCCGATACTTACTCCATAAGAAATTTTTTTTTTAGGATTGCCCTTTCCAAAAAAATATGGATCAAAACCAAAAAAAGGATTCTGATTATTCCAGATTTCATCACTACCATAAATATATAAATCATCATTGTAATCATTAATTTTCTGGTCAGGAAAATCACATTTTAGAAATTTATTTTTCCAATAAAAAAGTTTTATTTTTTTTAAAAAAATTTTGTGAATAATATTAAAATTTTTTTTATTTATTTGACTAATTCTCTCTCTATTTATCAATTTTTTAGGTGAATAAGTATTAAATTTTGGACTGATATTAAATTTATTTTCAATAAATCTTTTAAGACTAAAGGCTTGTACTAATGCTCCAAGATTATTACTCCAAAAAAAAGTGATAATATTTATTTTCATTATTCTATTTCCTCAATAAGAATATTTTCTAATTTTTGAGAATAACCAATTTTTTTTTGTATCTTTTTTATTGTTTTTATTGCGTCATCAGCACTATTAGATCCATTGTTAATTAAACAATTAATTGTTCGGTCAGATAAAATGAATGAGTCTTTATTATTTATATTAAAAGAAAATGAATAAAATGTAACTAATATTTTTCTAAAGTATAATAATGATCTCTCATTTAAAAATTTTAAAATTATTTTAGTCATAATCTTGTTAAATAAATAAAGGAGCCTATATATAAAATTAAAATTACTTATATCTTTGTATAAATCTTTCGTAGCAAACAAACTTCCAAGATTTGGGAATTTTTTCTCTTGAAACTTAGCTCTGTGATTTCTGGTTTTCTCTATTTTGCTATTTATGAATTCTGAATTTTTAATATTTTTTTTTGGAAACTCAAAAATTGCATTTATTATTATAAAATTACTCATTTCATGGAAAATTGATGATCTCCAGTTCATTTTTAGATCTTTTTTTTTTAAGGTAATTATTTCACAAAATTCATTTACATATTTTACTTCCTTTAAAAATTCAGAAATACAAGAATCATAAGATGAAGCATTCATGTAAATTGCCCCACCCAAGGAACCCGGGATACCTACAAGACCTTCTACACCAGAAATTTTTAAATTTCTGCTCACAAAGTTTACGAATTTAAAAATAGACACACCACAATAAACATTTATTCTAATAATATCTTCTTTTGACTCCTCAACATTAATTTCATCATATTTCTTAATATTTATTATAGGTGTTTTTATAGTCCCATCTCTAAATATAATATTTGATAAATTTCCTACAGTATAAAACTTTGTATTATTTAATTTGAGAAAACTTAGAGTCTCTTTAATCTCTAATAAACTTTTAGGCAGAATATATAATTCAAAAATCCCGCCTGCTTTAATCCACGATTTTTGTTTTAATTCAAATTTTTTTTTGTATTGAATTTTTTTTTCATCTAAAAATTTAAAAAAAAAATTTTCATTTTTTCTTTTATCAAGCATGCTACTTTAATAAATTATTTTATTCTTATCTGATAGTTTTTATCAAAAGCCTTTTTTAACCAATATCTTCCATCCATGAAATGATGTTTACTAGAAAAATCTTGCTCAAATTTATCTTTTAACTGATCTTTTCTTATAAAAAATGCATTTACACCCGTTATATTACATCCCACTAAAAAATAATCTTTATTCTTCATCATTTTTCCAAAAGCGTGAAGCGAAGCACCAAAATAATCTGAATTATCCCATTCTGCGTCTTGGTTATACTCAACAGTCCAATCTATTATAGGTCCATATTTTGCATTATATTCGGTTACAATTACTCTAGGATTTACCGCTTCGATCATTTTAAGCACATGAAATGTGTGGACTCCAATATCTATAGATAACAAATCTATCTCAAATCCAGTTTTAAAATATTTTGATAAAATTTGATTAACATTATTTGTTGTTATTTTAGCCGAATGTACTTTTAATGAATTATCTAAAAATTTAGAAAAATTTTTTTTTATACCTTCTATATTTTTTTTATTTGACTCAACCCACAATCCAGACCAATCTTGAAATAATAAATTTGTAGTGTTACATTCTATACCTGTCTCTAAACCTAACTCAATAAATTTTTTTGAACCAGAACCAATTCTTTTAAAAATTTCGTCAATTATTCCATCTTCATCTTGCTGTGAAAAAACTTTATAACCATATTTTAAAAGACTTTTTTCATTTTGAAATTTAGGTTCATTTAAAATTTTTTCTATAATCAAAATAGACATATTTTTATTTATTTGTTCAATGGCTTTTTTATTTGAAAGTTTTAATAAAAAGTTTTTTAATAACTTCATTTAGATGTCTCCAAAATACTTATGTTTTTATAAACTTATTTAAAATTATATCTAATAAATTTTTTTGATATCTGTTTTTATTATATTCTTTATTTATCTTATTTCTTTTTGGTTTTTTCCACAATTTTGTATTACCAGAAATAGCCATGTAAAAAGCGTTTCTTTGTCCATCAATTTCCAAAACAGGATCAACATCATGAAAGGCAATATTATTCTGAATTGAAGCTATCAATTTATTTCCAGCTGGTTCGATAATTTTTTCAACTTCAAGATCATTCATTATTTTATTTTTAGAAAAAATTCTATGCTGACCTCCTTTGATTGATTTATACCCTCCACAATAAAATAAAATCGAAATGAGTCTTTGTGGATTATCAATATGTGGTCCTCTTCCACCGGTATCTATCCCATAATTTTTTACTCCCACTCCAATATCCAATCTTGGAAAAATAAATATATCTTTTGAACTTTTATTACCTAAATTTTTATTATTAAATACAGCTCCTTTTTCAAAAATTATATCTTTTTTTTGAATAGTATTTATATCTATAGATAAAAATTTTTTTTCATATTCATTTTCTAAATCTTTTATGAATAGATTTGTAAAAAAATTTAAAAAATTTAAACTATAAACCCAGTCATGAAATATTTTGAATTCTTTAGATCTATTGCAATAATTATCATAAACTTGATCTCCATAGGTAGTGTCAAAATTCATCCTTCTTACTAAATTTTTTTTATTTTCTAATTCTTTCACTAAAGGAAAATTTTTTTCAATTTCTTTATAAAATTCTGGATTTAAAAAATCTTCAATTATTAGATAAGGAAAAGGGTTAGAATATTTAGTTATTTTCAAGTCTTTATTAATAAAATCCATCTAATTTCTAAATTCTGTTAGGTTTTTATTCTTAATTTCATAAATTTTATCACAATGTATAAAAGAATTGTTTCTATGTGAAATAATTATAACTGTTTTATCTAATGAGTTCTGAAATAGTTTATTTAATATTTTATTTTCTGTTTGTTCGTCGAGAGAGCTAGTTGCTTCATCTAATACGATAATAGATGGATCTCTATATAAAGCTCTTGCAATACCAATTCTTTGACATTGTCCACCTGATAATTTTCCTCCTCTTTCTCCTATAACTGTGTTCAAATTTTCTGGTAAATTATTTATAAAGTCAGACAATTCCACAAGAGATAATATTTTTGATAATTTTTCATAATCTACATTTTTTTCGTGATCAAGTGTAATATTAAAAAGAATAGTTTCGTCAGCTAGATAAACCGACTGTGGCACATAACCAATTTTATTTTGTAAATTAAATATGTTATCCTCTAAATCTTTATCATTTAATTCTATTTTACCTTCATAGTCTCCCAATAAACCAATAATTAAATTTATCAAAGTTGTTTTACCGCTTCCAGTTTTTCCTTTAATTCCAATTTTATCTCCACAATTAATATTTAGATTTATGTCAGATAAAATAATTTTTTTATCATTATTAGATTTATAGAAATAATTTAAATTGTTTAGATTTAAATTTTTAAATTTAAAATTATTGTTTAACTTATCGCTTATATTTTTGTTAGTTTTTTTTCTTGCCTCTTCAAATTCATTATAAATTAAGTCTAAAACTGGCAGGTTATACTTAATTGTTTGAAATGATTTAATAATTTTGACAATAGTTGGTAATAGTCTAAATGAGGCAAAAGCAAAAACACCTAAGATAACTATAATTTCTGAAATTACTTTATTGTCATTAATCAGGAAGAAAATAGCAATTATAAAAATTAATACTATTACAAATTCTAAAATTATTCTTGGGAAATCAATAATTATATTTTTTAACTTACCTGATCTAGCGTATTCTTGATTATGTGATGTAAATTTTTCTAAAAAAAAGCTTTGTAAATTATATAAAATAATCTCTTTTATACTACCTAAAGCTTGGTTTACTTGCTTGATCATTTTGGCGGAATGAAATTGTCTTGATGAACCAATATTTCTCAAATTAAATGATGTTAGTTTAAAAATTATGTATGAAGATAGCGATATAAAAACTATTGCTATTAAAGAGGTAGTTAAACTGTAAATTATTAATAAACAACTAATAGATGTGAAAATAATTAAATCTGAAATCAATTTTACTAAAGGCAATATTAATCCAAATGAAAACATATTACTCTCTGATATAACATTTCTCAGCAAATTGGAAGAATTTGAAACTATATGAAATAAGTAAGTTTCATTTAAGTATTTTTGAAACATTTTTTTTGAAATTTTTGTATATAATGAAAATGCAAATGTGGTTTGAAAATACAATAATCCAGTCACTACTAATAATTTTAAGAAATAAATTATTAAAAATAAAATTAGTACAAATGATAAAACTTGAATTTTATTTTCAAAATCAATGAAAAATAAATATTTTGCAAATCTTAAATAATCTTCACCAACGAAAATCGTAAGAATTGGGATTATTAATGAAATACTTAATAATTCAAGTACTGTTCCAATCAGTATTAAAACAAATAAAAATAAAAGTTTGTAATAATCTTTTTTATCGAGTGGATAAAAAATATTTTTGATTGATTTCAACATTTTTAAAAACCTTTTTCTTTAAATAAATTATTTGATAGATAAAATTTTTTGTAATTTTTTACATCAATATAATTTCTATTTATTTTTTGGGTTTGTTTAATTAAACTAATCAATTGTGATTTATTTTTGACACCAAATATAATTTTATTTGCAAAACTGTCATTAAATAAAAAATTTAATGATAAATTGTAAATATCCTTTTTATATTTTTTTTTTATAGTTTCTAATTGATTCATTATTATTCTTTTCCTTTTAATCGTGACCCATTTTTTCCTAAAATCATTTTTTGAAAATTTTTTTTTATTATTTAATAAAAAAATAGTTCCTGCAGCGAACGGGCTTCTTGCATGAATAACTTTATTTTTAAAATATTTATAAAAATAATTTTTTAGATAAAGAATATTATAATCTAATTGAATTATTTTGAATTTCTCAATAAATTTTGAGTCATATTTGTAATCCTTAGATATGCTTAACCCATAGTTATTTATTTTTTTTTTATTTTTTAAAGATTTTAAATAATTTAATATTTTTGTTTGATTCTTTAGATTTCTTGGATTATGTAGGTAAAGTATATTAACTTTGCTAATCATTAACATTTTTAAAGAGTTTTCAAATGTCTTTTTTATTATTGATAAATTAAAACTTTTTTTTTTGTTATGGTTGTTTCCAATTTTTGTATTTATTTTAGGTTTATTTTTAAAATTCTTAAATGATCTTCCTATAAGAGACTCCGACCTTCCAAATCCATAATTTGGTGCTGTGTCAAATTCTAAAATACCAGATCTGTAAGCATATTTTAACATTTTAATACTTTCTTCATCATTTGCTTTAGAATAATCTCCGCTTATGGGCCATGTTCCTAGAATAATTTTTTTTAACTTTTCTTTTTTAACCATTCGTTTTTAAATTTATTGATATTTAAGTTCTTGTTAGCAACTAAGGAATTAAAATTTGATTTATAAAAATCCAAAACCTTCATATCAATTTTATGATTTTGTATTTTACCTCTGATTTGCGCATCCATTCCTTCAGGATATTTTTCAAAAAAAGTCTCTGATTTATCTTTCAAATTTGTTCCATCGTAGGCTGAATAATATGCGACTGAAGAAACATTGGGTTTTATTTTTTGGTTAAATTTGATTGTGTCAATTATAGATTTTTCGGTTTGATTGGGAAGGCCAATTATATTATATGCGGTAGTATTAATATCATTTTTTTTCAATAATTTAAAAGCTTTAATAATTTTTTTACTATCAACAAATCTGTTTAAACTACTTTCTCTAAACTCATCACTAGATAATTCTAATCCCATTCCAACTCCATCTATTTTAAGTTTTTTTAAAAAGTGAATCGTTTTTTCATTTATACCTTCAGCTCTAGTTTCTATATATAGTTTGATTTTTAAATTAGATGAATTTATATATTCAGACAATTCTTTTAAAACTTTATGATTTATTGTCAAAAAATTTGTATCTTGACACCTAAACAACTCTATACCATATTTTTTATTTAAATTTTTAATCTCGTTAAAGATAACTTTTGCACTTTTGTTTCTTAAGTAAGATTTGGCTGATAATAATGTTCCTCTTTTATTTTTTTTATTAAAGCCATAATATTTTTGAATTACAGTCTCTACACAATAACTACAAGTATATATACATCCTCTTGAAAGTTCGTAATCTACAGCTTTCAATACTTTTCCATTATAAGGTCTTAAAAAAACTTGACTATCAAAAATAGAATAATCATAAGGTGAAATACTATCTAAATCTTCTATTATTTTTTGCGGTGGATTTTTTATAAATTTTTTTTTTTCTAAATAAGATAGACCAGATATTTTCTTTATATTATCTATTTTAGGATATTGTTTTACAATTTCGGACAAAATTAATTCTGACTCACCAGAAATTAGAAAATTAATCTTCGGCATTAAATCAAAAATTTTTTTTGGATTGGCGGTAGGTTGTAACCCTCCAAAAATCAAGATACCATTGAATTTTATATCTTTAAGTAAATTATATGTGTATTGAATATTTATATATTCACCCTCGCCATGAATGTGTGAAGATATGGCAGAACTAAAAATTATGTCTGGTTTATAATCAGATATAAAATTTTTTAAATCTTGTATAACATTATTTTTATTCCAATTAATTTTTTTAAGGTAATCTGTTTTTTTGAATTGATTGTTAACAGTGTTTAATTCAATTTCTAAATCAGTCCAATCTTTATAAAATGTACAGTCAAATAATTTTACTTCATAACCTAATTTTCTCAGGCATCCTGTATGACTAGCAATCCAAATAGTTGTAATCCCTCTACCCCATTTATTAGGATTTACAAATAAAATTTTTTTTTTCATTTAATTAAAATATATAAACTTAACTAATAATTTAGTTTTCTTAAGTCAACTTTTAATAATTTTGATAATTTTTCATTATCTTCGCTATAATACTCTTTAATTTTTGATACATCATCTTGAGTCAATTTAATTCTATCTTGATTGAGCAATATTCTGTCAAGATGATAAGATAATATTTTAATTTTATCTTTTAAATTTCTATTTAAAATATTAAAAAAAAATCTTTTGAATGGAAAAAAAGAAACAATTATATTTAATGAACCTTTGATTGGTTTTTTAGAAAGATGTCTTCTTCTAAAATACTCTTTTTGATTTGTTTTTTTTCCAACATTTTTTTTGCTTAAATCTAGGTTTTTTTTTTCGATTAAATCTAAATTTAAAAATGAAAAAAATTCTTTTAAAAATAAGTCCATATTATTATCTAGGTGTTCAAAAATTCCAACGAAAACATTATTTTCACCAAATAATTTTTTTAAATTAATTATTTCTTTATAATAGTTAAAAGTTTGAAACAAACTTTTCCCATCATTTTTTCTATCTTCGTCTTTTAAATAAAAGAAGTTTACAACTTTTTTAAACTTTTTATATTCTTTATTGACACTATAAAAACTATTTTCACCATGACCTTGGGCATATCTACTTAACAAATAATCACTTTGATTTCTAATTATTAAATAAATTTTTAAATTTAATTTTCTTCTTTCGGCTATTAATTTTAATCTTTTAAATACATAGTCTATTTTAAAATTTTGTTTTCCTCCAAATGTAGTAAAGCCCTCATTAGAATAAACATTAGTATATTTTTCATCTATATTTTCTAAAAAATAAGAATAATTATCGCATGAACTTAAAAATTCTGCGTCATTTGAGCAATACATCAATGATAATAATTTTTTAAATTCAGTGTTATGAGACACATTTAAAATTTTTAAATTTTTAATATTAGGTAAAATTCCTTTTTGAATAAATGTTGATGCAGCCTTTGGATAACCAATATGAATATAAATAGTTTTCACAAATTTTTAAAATTTAAAATTAATATGTGCGTTTTGAAATTTTTAATATAAAATTAAATATGCACATTTTTAAAAAATTTAAAAGATCCATAATATGGGAAAAAATCTTATTAATCATAATAAAACCATTGTTAGATTTTTTTTGGAAAAATATTTTAAACATTCATGGTAGGATACTTTACTTTGCTTGGTTTTCAAGAAAAAGAGATTATATCAAAATTAAAGATGATGATAAATTATTAGTTAAAAACAATAATTCTTTTAAAGATCTTTCACAC
>MDTG01338534.1_pt1 | contig 23439 bp, 17 predicted proteins | sample 811421 | NCBI WGS metagenome assembly MDTG01 (sample SAMN05326645, study PRJNA326480) | marine metagenome | isolation source: seawater | place: Pacific Ocean: South East | collected 2011
AAGGATTTTTGCCAAAAGATGTAAAATTAATTCAAGCAGGATCTATTACTAAATCTATTTTAAAAGTTTACGAAATATATCAAAATAAGACTAAAGATCTGAATGCATTTGACTTTGGAGATTTGATTTTATTCTGTGTAAAGCTTTTTGAAGATCACAGAGACATTAGAGAGATATACAAAAAGAATTTTAAATACATTTTAGTAGATGAATTTCAAGATACTAACTTTATTCAAAACAAATGGTTAAATTTGTTAGTAAATGAAAATAAAAATATTTGTTGTGTAGGTGATGATGATCAATCAATTTACAGTTGGAGGGGAGCAGAAATAAAAAATTTTCTTACCTTTGATCAAATTTACAAAAATTGTAAGGTATTTAAACTTGAACAAAATTACAGATCAACAAAAAATATTTTAGAAACTGCTTCAGGTTTAATTTCTAATAATTTAAGCAGAGTTGGAAAAAAGTTATGGTCATCAGCCAATAAAGGAGAATTGGTTAAACTGAATTGTTATAGAACTGGCAAAGAGGAGGCGCAAGGTATTAGTGATATTATTGAAAAAAAAAAAAAAAAAAAATACTCATTAAACGACGTATCAATATTAGTCAGAGCGATATATCAAACGCGGGAATTCGAGGAAAGATTTCTTCAAGTTGGAATTGGATATCGTGTCCTTGGAGGAATAAAATTTTATGAGAGAGCAGAAATCAAAGATGCTGTATCTTACCTAAGAATTATTAATCAAAAATTTGATGATTTAGCTTTAGAAAGAGTTATTGGGGTGCCCAAAAGAGGGGTTGGCGAAAGCACACTGAGTCAGATTTATTCTTTCGGTAAATCCAATAAGTTATGCTTGGAAGACTCAATTATCAAGTTAATTGAGAATGGTGCCCTTAAACCTAAAATAAAAACTTCTTTGAGCCAGTTAGTCAACATGATTCAAAAATGGCGAAATGAATCCTTAAAAATAAAACATTTTGATTTATTAAAATTAGTATTAGATGAGTCTGGTTATTCTTCAATGTTAAAAAATAAAAAAGACCTAGAGAATGAAAATAGATTAGAAAACTTAAAAGAGTTACTCAGGGCGATGCAAGATTATGACAACTTGCAGAGTTTTTTAGAGCATGTGGCCTTGGCAACATCTATTGATCAAGAGTGGGAAGGAGCAAAAATAAATTTGATGACTATGCATGCTGCTAAAGGTCTAGAATTTGATGTTGTATTTCTCCCAGGATGGGAAGAAGGCTTGTTTCCTCATCAAAAATCATTAGAAGAAAAAGGTGATTTTGCTTTGGAGGAAGAAAGAAGACTTGCATATGTTGGAATTACAAGAGCAAAAAAAGAAGCTTATTTGTCATTTGCAATGAAGAGAGCTTACCATGGAGACTGGATGGATGCTTTGCCATCAAGATTTATAAATGAAATACCAGAAGAGAGTGTAGAAAAAAATGAGATAGGATTAAGTGAAAATGAAGACTTCGAATTTAACCAAGATAATTCAATTGATTTTGATGAAGGATATAGAAGTCCTGGGTGGGATCGTTATAAAAAAAATAAAATGTTAAAATGGAAAAAATAGAAAAATTAAGGAAAATATTAAAGAGAGAAAAAATAGACGGATATATTGTTGCAAAAAATGACGAATTTTTTGCTGAATACATTCCAGATCATAATGATAGACTAAATTTTATTTCAGGCTTTTCTGGATCTTATGGTTTTGCCTTAATTCTTAAGGAAAAAAATTACTTATTTGTTGATGGGAGATACACCTTGCAAGCAAGTAATCAAAGTGGAAAATCATTTAAAGTTATAACAATTCCAGATAAAAAACCAAGTAACGTACTCAAAGGAAAAAAACTGTCAGTGGGCTTCGATCCTAATTTATTTACAAAACAATCTTTATCTGTTTTTTTTGAAAAAAATAGATTTAAGTATAAACCATTAACTAAAAATTTAATTGATGAAATTTGGAAAAGAAAAATAAATATTAAGGAAAATAAATTTTTTAAATTGCCAGACAGTTCTGTTAGTGAAAAATGTCAATCTAAAGTTAATAAAGTTAGAGATTATTTAAAGAGAAAAAAATCTGATTTTTTATTTATCACAGCAAGTGAAAATAATGCTTGGTTACTTAATATAAGGGGTCGAGATACAAAATATACTCCGATACCATATAGCTATGTTTTGATCGATAAAAATAGAAATATTAAATTTTTTTGTGATTTAAAAAAAATAACTCCGTCTTTAAGGAAATGTTTTAAAAAAATACAATTTTTAGATATAAAAAGTTGTACTAAAGAACTCGAAAAAATAAAAAAAAAAAAATTTATAATCGATAAAAATACCTGCTCATTTTTTTTTGAAAACATTATTCAAAAAAATAATAAAATACTGAATTATCATGATCCTGTCTATTTTTTTAAAGCGATCAAAGGAAAGCAGGAAATAGAAAATATAAAGAAAGCACACATTTATGATGGAGCTGCTCTCACTAAATATTTATTCTGGCTAAAGAAAAATTTTTATAAGAAAAATATCACTGAGATAAGTGCATCACAAAAATTACTAAGATTTAGAAAAGAAAATAAAAAATTTAAATTTTCAAGTTTTCCAACAATTTCTGGAACAGGACCAAATGGAGCGATAATTCATTATAAGGCAACTAAAGAAACAAATAAAAAGTTAAAAAAAGGAGACATTTACTTGGTGGACTCTGGCGGTCAATACGAATTTGGAACAACAGATGTTACTCGTACTATTTCTTTAAAAAATACAAATAGAAGAATTAAAGATATTTTTACCAGAGTTCTCAAAGGGCATATTGCCGTCGCTGATTTTAAACTTAAAAAAAATACTTCTGGATCAGACATTGATGAAGGAGCCAGAAAATTTCTTAAACAGATTGGTTTAAACTATGCACATGGAACTGGACATGGAGTGGGATATTTTTTGAATGTGCATGAAGGACCACATGCAATATCAAAAAGGAATAAGGTTAATTTTCAGCGAGGAATGGTTGTCTCGAATGAACCAGGTTACTATGAAAAAAATAACTTTGGTATTAGAATTGAAAATCTTATCTACGTTAAAGAAAATAGAAATAAGTTAAGTTTTGAAAATCTAACAATGGCACCTATAGAAAAAGATTTAATTATTCGAGAAAGACTTGATGCAGACGAAATAAAATGGCTTAACAATTATCATAAAACTGTCTTTAAAAATCTTAAGAACTCTATGAACAAACTTGAAACACTAGAACTTAAAAAAGCTTGTTCAGCTATTTAAAATTTTATTCCAATCTTTTTCTAAAATTATTTTAATATTTAATTGTTTAGCTTGATCAATTTTCTTTTTTGTAGGTTTAGAGTCACCAACTACTAAAAAATCTAATTTTTTAGAAATAGACCCTAGTACTTTTCCTCCGTTATTTTCAGCTATTGATTTCGCTTCTGATCTACTCATATTTTTGAAGCCACCAGTAAACATTATTTTTTTATTTGAGAATTTTCCATCATTATTTTGTGTGATATAATTTTGAATATTTAATTTTTTAATTAAATTCTTAATAATTCTTGTATTAGTATCTTTAGTAAAGAAATTATTTATAGATTGAATTTGTGTTTCACCTATTCCATCTAAATCAACTAAATGAATTAAAATTTTTTCTCTATTTTTATAATCGAATATTTTTGTAAATTCTTTTATCGAAGCAAAAAAACTTGCTAAAATTTTGGCATTTTCTTGGCCTATGTGCCTAATGCCTATTGAATAAATAAATTTATCTAAAGAAATATTCTGAGATTTTTTGATAGCATTTTTTAAATTATTAATTGATAGTTCTCCCCAACCCTCCAACTTTTCAATCTTATTATAATTTAGATCAAAAATATCTGATGGTTCTTTAATTAGATTTAAATCCCAAAATTGTTCAATTACTTTTTTTCCTAAACCATCAATATTAAATGCTTCTTTAGAGACTAAATGTTTAAGCCTTTCTCTCGCAATAAAATTACAATTATATCCTTTGCTGCACCTTCTAACTGCATCAAGTTTTTTTGTACTTTTACTAAATTCTTTTACAGTTTTAGATCCACATAAACATTTGTCTGGAAATACAAATATTTTACTATTTTTATCTCTTTTAGACTTATCAACTAAAACTACTTGAGGAATGACATCACCAGCTCTTTGAATTTGAACAGTATCTCCTATTCGAATACCTTTACGCTCAATTTCATCTTCATTATGTAAAGTGGCATTTGAGACAACTACACCTCCAACATTTACTGGTTCAACTTTAGCTACAGGAGTGATCGCGCCTGTCCTTCCAACTTGAATTGTTATATCTTTGATTTTAGTAATAGCTTTTTCCGCTGAAAACTTGTAAGCGATCGCCCACCTTGGTGAATTAGAGGTGTTACCCAATCTTCGCTGTAAAGATAAATTATTTACCTTGAAAACAAGTCCATCTATATCATAATCAAGTGAAGATCGTATTAAATTAATTTTTTCATGTTGTTTTTTTATTTCGTTGATATCGCTAACAACCTTTACTAAAGGATTGGTTATGAAGTTCCATTTAGAGATCACTTCTAAAAATTCTGATTGAGTTTCAAAACTGAATGGTTCTACAGCTCCAAAACCATATGCAAAGTATTTTAGAGGCATCTTGGCTGTTTCCTTGGGATCTTTCTGTCTTAAGGACCCGCCTGCAGCATTTCTTGGATTTGCAAAACGATCTTTGATTTTAAGAAAATCTTTTTTTCCGATATAAATTTCACATCTCACCTCGAGTAAATTTGGTATTTTGTTTGAGTCAATTTTTTTAGGAATATCTTTTATTGTTTTAAGATTTTCTAAAATATCCTCCCCAGTTTTTCCGTCTCCTCTGGACATTCCTTTAGTTAAGATGCCTTTTTCGTAAATTAATGTAGCTGAAATTCCATCTATTTTAGGTTCTGAAATAAGTTCAATATCATTTTTTTTTAGGTTAAGAAAATTATTAACTTTTTTTAAAAAGTCCCCCATATCACTTTCATTAAAAGCATTTGATAAAGACAACATTGGAATTAAATGTTTTATTTTTCTGAATTTACTTGATGGTTCTGCTCCAATAATATTTGAAACTGAGGCAATTTTTTTTAAAAATGGATTATCTTTCTCTAATTTTAAAATATTCCTTTTTAACAGATCATATTCAAAGTCACTTATTTTTGGGGAGTCCTGTACATAATAAAATTTATTATGTTTTTTTAGGTCAGAAATAAGACTTTTAAATTTTTTAATAATTTCATTTTTTTCCGTCATGAAATTTACTTTATCATCTCAATAATTTTTTTAACAATTCCTTTGTTATCCTTACTATTTTTTTCAGTGTCTGCTTTTTTAGAAATTTTATAATCTTTATTTAAAATTTTATATGTTTGTTTAAACCACTCACCTGAATTATAATTATATCCTAGGATACTAGCATATTTTTCTGCCTCTTCCTTCAAACCAATATGATAGTGAACTTCTACAAGTCGGTGTAATGCTTCTTCAATAAATATTGTTTTACTGTAATTTTTTGTAATTATTTTTAATCTATTAATAGCAGGGATCCATTTTTTTACTGATATATAATATTTTGCAACATACATTTCTTTAGCGGCTAATTGATTTTCAATAAGATCTCTTTTAAATTTTAAATCAATAGCATAATCAGTATTAGGATATTTTTCTAAAAAGAAATTAATTTTACTATAAGCCTTATTTAGTGGTTCCACATCATTTTTTTCATTACCTATTTGTTCAAAATAAATAATTGCAATTAAAAAATGAGCATAAATGACATTCTTATCCGATGGGTAAATTTTCAGATATCTATTTAAATTTTCTAAAGCTTCATCGTAGAAATTAATTCCATAAAGAGAATAAGCAGCCATGATTGAAGATTTAGCTGCGAAATCTATATTTCTAAAATTTAATTCTGCGTTAGAAAATTTTTTACTTGCAAAAAAGTAATCATTTTTATTAAAAGCTTCCAGCCCCTCTTTGTATAAATCGAATGCATTTACTTGCTTTTGTGTTTCATAAATTTTTTTATTATCTTTTGAGCAAGAATAAAAATTAATTGCTAAAACAAATATTGCAATCATTCTCAAAATCATAAATAAATTAATAACAGATATTAATTAAAATTGTATTGAAAAATTTATTTTTAGGCGTTAATGGCTATTTTATCTAATTTCTTAGTATGAAATTTTTTAGATACTTTAAAATCATCAAGCTCAACAGTGTCGAAAGCTGACTTCAAATTGAAGATTTTTCTCAAAAATAAATTAGTCAATTCATGGCCACCTTGATAACAAAAAACTTTTCCGATAATTCTATGACCAGATAAAACAAAGTCTCCAGCTAAATCTAAAATTTTATGGTTTACAAATTCTTTCTGATTTCTTAGACCGCCCTCATTTAGAACTTTATTGTCATCAACAACTACCGCGTTATCCAATGAACCTCCTTTTGCTAAACCGAATTTTTTAATTTTTTCTATATCTTCGAATAAACAAAATGTTCTCGAGCTAATAACTTCGTCTAAATTATCTTTTTGAAAATCAACAACATTCTTTTGATTTCCAATAACCTTATTTTCGTAATTTAATTGAAAATTAACCTCTAAGGAAGAATTGTTAGGTTCAATTGAAATTTTTCTTTTACCGTCTATCAATTCAACTTTATTTGATATTTTTAAATACTTTCTTTTTTTATTTTGTTCTACAAGATCAATTTTTTCTAAAACTTTGAGAAAATCTTTTGAAGATCCATCCATTATTGGTACTTCCTCGCTATTAATTTCAATTATCACATTGTCAACACCTCTAACATAAAGCGCCGCCAATAAGTGTTCAACAGTACCAACTTTTGTTCCGTGATTATTTTCCAAAGTCGTGCACAATTTTGCTGAAGATACATTAGCAAAATTTGCTTTAATTAGATTATTTTTTTTTAAATCAATTCTTTTAAAAACAATTCCATGGTCTCCTGAAGCTGGGATCAAATTAATTATAGAACTATTACCGGTATGTAAGCCAATACCCGAAAAAGCAACTTTTTTGGACAAAGTTTTTTGATAAATGTTTCGCATCGAAAGCAGTTATACTTGACTGTAACCATATTCTTAAAACAACTAATGTTTCTAAAAAAAACAACAATCAACCAAAAATAATGTCAAAAAACTTAGCAATTATTGATTTTTTTGAGTGTGTAACTGGTATAGCCTCTTTTTCCCAACCAAAATGGACAATCTCATTAGCGGCAATTAATAAACTTTTATTTGGTACAGAGTCTAAAAAATTCACATAAAAATCATTATTCTTCGAAAGAATTATATCAAAAATCACCTTTAAACTCTTAGGCTGAAAAGAATTATTCATCTCCAGAAAAATATTTTTAGTGAGTATATTTTTGTTATTCAAATTTATATTTTTTAAAAATATTAGCTCAGAAATTTCTTTTATACGAGCTAAGGCAATTTCATAAAACAGTTTCTTTTTTACTTTTTTAAATTCATCATTTTCAAAGTATCTTTCTTCAATCAATTCATCATCTAAAATATTCTCTTGTAATTTAATTTCGTTTAAAATCTTTTTTACTGTTTTAAAATTTAGTAAAGTAATTTTTGAGATATCTTTTATTATAATATCTGTTCCAAAATTAAAATTTTGTTCAAATTTAAGTGAATTATTTTCAAAATAAAAAATTTTAGAATGGTTTTCGTTAATTTGGATATGAAAAAAGGTTTCAAAATTTTTGTTTGTATTGCTTATATAAGCACCTTTAATAAAGCTTTTAATCAATATTTTTTTTATTTTTAAATTGCACTTAACAAAAATATTATCCAAGTTTTTATAATCATTTGTATTTATTAAAACGAATGATAATTCATGGGAATAAAAATCTCCAAAAAGACCGATAGGTAAATTTTCTATTTTTTTCTTATCTAAAAAAAATTTTGAATTAAAAATATGCAGTAAAGTTTTATTTTTTTCATTTTCATTAACAATAGATTTTAATGTATTTAAAATATACGTAATATTTTCTCTAAGGACTTGAGAACCATCTAATTTTTTAAAACCTGTTAAATTATTAAATGTTGGATTAAAATTGTCAATAATCAAAACTATATTTTTGAAAGTATGATTTAGCCTTTGTTCAATTAAATAAATGTTTTCTTTAATAGCATTATAAGATTGTTCTAAATTAGTTATTCTATTATTTTCTATTCCTTTTAAATTAAACAGTAATTCTGACACAATTTTAAAATTATTCTCATCATCATGTTCTACAGCAAACAATTTAAAATTATGAAAATCTATTTCAAGGTAGAGTGTAAGAGCTGAGTCTTTCATTTGTTATTTTAAAATTAATTGATCATTTATTCTATAATCAAATACTTCATATTTTTTGAAATTATTTTTGTTCATCAAATTGAAATAATTTTCTAAACTTTCGATATAATTTTCAATTGGAAGTTTTATAATTTTGGAGTCAACAGTTTCTAAATCCCATCTATTAGACTCGTGGTAAACGTACTTATCTATTAAACCTGAGGGAAAATTGCTTTTTTTCAAATTACTATAAAAGATTTTAAAATCTTCTCTATTTCCAAAAACATAAGGTAAATTTTTATAATTTTGCAGATTTTTAAATTCAATTAATTCTATTTTATCACTAAGATAAAATTTCTTTTTTTTAAATATTAAAATCGCTATTGGTTTTTTTTCAAATAGTCTTATCTTAAGTGTATTTGGATATTTTTTCTTTACTTTAAAACTCTCAATAAAGCTGTTCTGCATCAATAAAAGCTTGATCTTCTTATTGCTAATAAATAATAAATTTTTATCATAAATTGGATATAATAATTTTTTTATTTCCTTTTTTTCAATTAAAAAATTATTTTCTACCTCTATTTTATTTAAATTAAATTTTGAAATTATTATCTTTTGTTGTGAAGTTATTGTCGTCAATAATATTAAAAGCAATACTCCAAAAGCTATACGTCTATTCATCTATTAATACTTGCATCTAATAGGATTTTCTCAACTAAATTTTCAAAAGTAATTCCTAAGTAATTTGCTATTTCTGGAACTAGAGATAAGCTTGTCATTCCAGGCTGGGTATTTAATTCTAATAAATAAAAATTATTTTTACAAAATTTAAAATCTGATCTTGTTACACCTCTGCAGTTTAGGACTTTGTGTGTTTTTCTTGCAATTCCTAAAGCTTCTTTATATTTTTTTTTAGTAAGTCTTGCTGGCATTATATGTTTAGTTTTTGCTTTTTTAGTATATTTAGCTTTATAGTCATAAAATAATCTTTTGGGAATTAGCTCTATCGCTCCTAAAGCTCTTCCATTTAAAATCGCAACTTGAACCTCTTGTCCCCCGATATACTCCTCAATTATTAATTCATCATATTTTTTTAATAAAGAATTTATTGATTTAGATAATTTATCTCTAGTTTTACAAACCTCAACTCCAAGGCTTGATCCTTCATTAATTGGTTTTGTCACCACTGGAAAGTTAATTTTTTTTTTTCTAATAGTCTTTAAAATTAAATTTTTCTTGTAATCTGATTTTGTTATTGAAAAAAACTTTGGAGTTTTAATTTTATTTTTAATAAATATTTCTTTTGAAATTTTTTTATTCATTGAATTAAAGGAACTAATTATGCCTGAATGCGTATAAGGAATTTTTAAATATTCGAAATAACTTTGTGCTACTCCATCCTCTCCATCCCTTCCATGTAGGGCATTAAAAATCACGTCAATTTTTTTTTTATTAATTAAATTGAAATTATTAATTTTTGGATCAAATGTAGAAACATTATAACCTTTTTTTTTAGTGCTTTAGCACAAGCTCTGCCGCTCTCTAGGCTTACAGCTCTTTCACCAGAGATACCTCCTAATACTACTAAAACATTTTTAAATTTTTTTTTAATCACCTAAAATTTTGATTTCTAGTTCTAAATTTTCTCCAGTTTTTTCATATACCTTTTTTTTTACTTTATTAATTAATTTTTCGATGTCTGAAGACTTAGCATTACCATTATTAACAAAAAAGTTACAATGCTTCTCTGAGATTGTTGCGTCTCCCACGTTATAATTTTCACAGCCAGCTTCTTTAATTAAGATCCATGCTTTTTTATTTTCACTTATATTTTTAAAAGTGCTTCCACATGTTTTAATTTGACTTGGTTGTGATAATTTTTTCCTCTCAATCATATCGGTTAGTTTTTTCTCTATTTGATCTCTTTTGCCAATACGACCCCTAAGCTTCGCGGAAATTATCACTATATCATTTGGTAAATTAGTTCCCCTATATGCAAACTTTATATCCTCTTTTTTTATTTCTACTTCTGATAATGAATTTTTATCAATTGCCTTCAATGAAATAAAAGATTTAGAAATGTCACTATTATAACAACCGCTATTCATTATAATTGCTCCTCCGATAGATCCTGGTATACAGGATAAAAACTCAAAATCTGTAAGATTATTTTCTTTCGCAAAATGAGCTACTTTTCGATCAAGAGTAGCAGCGCCAACATTTAAAGTATTCTTATCAATTAATTCTATATGTGAAAATTCTTTTCCTAATTTAATAACGGCTCCTTTAACACCATTATCTCTGAACAATATATTCGAGCCAGCACCTAAAATTGTTGTTTTAATTTTGTTTTTTTTTATTTCTGTCAAAAAGTCAATCAATTGCCCTGTATTTTTTGCTTTGTAAAAATATTCTGCATTTCCTCCAAGATTAAACCAGCTATAATTAGAAAGATTTATATTTTTATTAAAACTACTTCCAAATTTTTTTATAAAATTAATTTCCATGCTCATAAAGAAGTTTTAAGTCCCGATATCCATTTTGATATTGCTCCAGCTCCCATGCCAATGATTAACTCGTCACTAATAAGATTTTTTTTAAAATATCTATGCAACTCTAATTCATTTCGTACAATTATCACTCTTGTTTTTGAGTTTTTCGCTATTTGATTAGCAAATTTTTTTAGATCAAATTTTAAATTCTTTTTTTCACCAGCTGCATAAAGAGGGCATACTATTACTAAATTTGATTTTGAAAAACATTTAGAAAATTCATACTTTAAAGAAATTACTCTAGAATACCGATGCGGCTCAAAAACACTAATAATTTTTCTCTTTGAATTAACATTATGAACTCCCTCTAAAATTGATTGAATTTCGGTTGGGTGATGGGCGTAATCATCATAAAAATCATTTTTATTTTTTGAAAAAACTTTTGTCATTCTTCTTTGTACTCCAGAGAAGTTTTTTAAAGATTTTTTAGCTTTATCTAAATTTGCACCAAGATTAATACAAACAATTAATGCAGCTGCTGCATTAAGCACATTATGTTTGCCTAATAATTTTACATTTATATTTTTAATATTTTTGTTTTTTCTTACTTTATCTTTAAAACTTAAATCAAAGGTTGTGCTATCATAATTGTATCTTATTTTTTTAATTTTATAATCTGCTTTACCATTTTCTCCGTATGTAAGTATGTTTTTATTTTTAACTTTATTCAATATCCTTCTAATATTTTTACTATCGCTGCAAATAATCGATTTACCAGTTGGAGGAGTTTTATTAATAAATTCTACAAAAGATTTTTCTAAATTTTCATATTTCTTATAAAAATCTAAATGCTCATAATCAATGTTGGTAACAATTGAGTAATTTATTGGTAATTTTAAAAAACTTCCATCAGACTCGTCAGCCTCTAAAATAGCCCACTCACCTTTTCCAAGTTTCGCATTACTTTTAAGAGAATTAATTACTCCTCCATTAATAATGGTTGGATCTAAATTTTGATCGGATAAAATTTTTGCAACTAAAGAAGTCGTTGTTGTTTTTCCGTGTGAGCCTGTAACTATTATATTCTTTTTCAAAGATACAACATCTGCCAAAACCTCTGCTCGTGAATAAATTGGTATTTTATTTTTTTTAGCAAACTTTAATTCAATATTATTATTTTTAATTGCAGAAGATTTAACCAAAATATTTGCTTTTCTAATATTACCTGATGAATGACCAATGAATGTTTTTATTCCCAGTCTCGAACAGCTAATTGTATTTTTATTTTTATTTTGGTCACTTCCTTGAACGGTAAATCCCATATTTTTCATTATTTGAGCTAATCCACTCATTCCAATACCACCGATACCAATGAAATGAATAATATCTTTTTGACCTAAATTAATTTTTTTCATCTAAAATTTCTTTGATTTGTAAATTTATATTGTGAAAAATATCTTTGTCAGAATATTGACTTTGGTTTGCTTGAATTTTTTTTATCAGCGATTTATCATGAAAAATCAGCTTTATTAAATCGTATAATTTATTTTTTATATTTTTTTCTTCTAATAAATATCCACAATCTTTTTTTGCATAAAACTCAGCATTTTTTTGTTGGTGATCATCCGCTGAAGATGGCAAAGGTATTGAAATAAAAGGAATTTTACAATTTATTAATTCTCCTAGAACGGAAGCTCCTGATCGAGTAATTACCAAATTAACTTTTGAATAATAATCGATAATTTTATCTGTGAAATTGAATATTTCAAAATCTATATTTTTTTTTTCATAAAATTGAGCTAGCTGATTATTTTGTTTTTTTTGACATTGTTGAAAGATTTTCAATGGGATGTTTGAATTTTTTATTTTTTCAAATATTTCAGGAAGTTGTTCAGCAAAGATTTTGGCAGCTTGACTGCCTCCCATAACTAAAATTTTCAAACTATTTAACTCATTTTCTTTTTCTGTGTTGGCAATAGAACTTATTATTTCTTCTCTTACTATATTTCCGATTTCAACAATCTTATAATTATATTTTGATGGTATTCCCTCTAACTCTTTGTAAGATACTAGTATTTTATTAGCAAAAGGTAATAAATACTTGTTGGCTTTTCCAATTATTAAATTATTTTCATAAATAATAAATTTAATTCTTAAAATATATGCTGTTAAACAAATGGGAAAAGACGAGTAACCACCCATTCCAAAAACAACAGCTGGTCTATTAAATAATAAGAACATTAATGACTTTAATACAGATATAAAGTTAACTATTATCGAAAATAAAAATTTCACAATGCTTCCTTTTAGTAAAGGAGATGAAGGAATTGTTATTAAATTTAGATTTTTATAATCTTTAAGATATTTAAGACCTCTTTTATCAGTTGTTAATTTTACAAAATAATCTTTTTTTATTAGGAAGTTAGCTAAACTATAAGCAGGAAAAATATGGCCACCTGTTCCACCAGTCGCGATTAATATTTTTTTTTTAATCATATAAATACGATTTGTTTTTTGTGAAGTTTAAAACTAATCCTGCCAAAACTGCGCTTCCAATTAAAGATGATCCTCCGTAACTAAGAAACGGAAGAGTCATGCCTGTAGTTGGCAATAAATTTGTATTCACGCCTGCATGGATAAAAGTTTGAAATATTAATAAGGTTGCTAATCCTCCAAGTGAAATTTTTAAAAATTCATTATCTTGATTAAAACAATTTTTTATAATTCTAAAAGAAATATGAAGGAATATTATTAATATCATTATAGAAACTAAAGATCCATATTCTTCCGATATTACTGCTATAACGTAGTCTGTATGTGCTTCTGGCACACTTTCTTTTAAAACTCCTTCACCCATTCCTTGTCCTGTGAGCCCCCCTAACTTTATTGCATCTAGTGCTGAAGATGATTGAAATTTATCTCCCTGATTGGGATCAAAAAAAGCAATCAAACGATTAATTATGTACCCAAATTTTTCTGGTAAAATAAATAATAATAAAGTGATAAATAACAAAAAAATTGAAAAACAGATAAAAATGTAAATTAAGCTTACTCCAGAAATAAACACAGTAGCGATCCAACTGCATATCAATAAAATTGATTGTCCTAGATCAGGTTGATCAACTAAAAGAATTATTACTGAAGTCAAAAGAATGAAGCAAATAAAATATTTTATTTGAGAATTTTTAAACTTCTCAGAGGTTAATATTTTAGCTGTCATCAAAATAAAAAAAGGTTTTAAAATTTCTATTGGTTGTAGTCTAAAAAAATAAAAGTCTATCCAACGTTTAGCTCCTTTCACCTCTAAACCAATAAGAGGAACTATTGCTAAAGAGATAAAAGATAAAATAAATAGAGGCAAAACAAGTTTTACTAAAAACTCGTTTTTCAATACAGAAATTAAAATCATAATTGTTATGGCTAAGAATGTAAAAATAAGATGCTTTGTGAAAAAAAAATAATAATCTTTGTTTAATCTTTCGCCTGCAAGAGAAGAGGTAGATGAAAATGAAAAAAATAATCCTAAAAAAAATAAAATAAAAAAACAAAATAAAATTCTTTTGTCTATTTTTCTCCAATAATTAATAAAAAAAAATTTATAGGTATTTGTTAGCATATTTTCTACTTAATTTTTTAAATTCATCTCCTCTTTTTTCGAAGCTTATAAATTGATCAAAAGAGGCTGCAGCTGGACTTAATAGAATAGCCGTGTTTTTATATTCATTTAATTTATTTTCCTTTAAAATCTGAATAATTGAATTTTTAAGACTCTTTGTGATTGAAAAAACTAATTTACCTTTAATTTGTTTTCTAAAAAAGTTTACATGCTTACCAATTAAATAGCATTTAATAACATTTTTTTTAAATTTTGATAATTTTATAGTGTCACCTTTTTTAGGAAGCCCCCCTAATATCCAAAAAATATTTTTGAGACTCGCTAGGGCAGATTGAGCGGCTGTGAATGATGTTGCTTTTGAGTCATTGATGAATAATACATTTTTCCTTTTTAAGAATATTTCAAATCTGTGAGGCAAGCCTTTAAATGATTTCATTGTATCAATGAAAGTCTTATCTTTTATTTTAAGTAATTTAGCAAAAGTATAAACAAAACTCATGTTTTCGTCATTTATACTAGAGGTAACATAATCATTTTTAATCCTATTTTTTAACTTAATATAATCTTTATTTTTAGGAATTATTAATTTACTTAAAAAATTTTTTTTTAAAAAATTGTTTTTCAAATCTTTATTTATAATTGCAATTTGATTATTTGTCTGAAGGCGAAAAATTTTTAGTTTTGAATTCATATAATTGTACATACTACTATGCCAATCTAGATGATCATTGGTCAAATTTAAAAAAAAAGCATAGTCAGGGCGAATGAATTTCGAGTGAGAAAGCTGAAATGAAGAAGCTTCTATGATTACGAAACTATCTTTGGGTTTCTTTAAATCTAGTAATGGAATGCCAATATTACCCCCTAGTAAAAATTTGAGTTTAGTCATTTTAAGAAGGTGAGCTAATAGTTTACAAGTTGTAGATTTTCCATTAGTGCCTGTAACTACTACACTTTTAAATTTATCATTTACCATGTAAAAAAGATCAATATCTGTAATTATTTTATTCTCATATTTATTAAGGTTTTTATTTTTATTAAGGCTAACCCCAGGAGCTAAAATTATGTAGTCAACCTCACTAAGAGTTTTTGAAATATTTTTAGATCTATAATTTGTTAGTATATTTTTTTTATTATCGTCCCAAACTTGAAAATTTTTAATTTTCTCTCTTTTAAAAAATTTCACTACTGATTGACCAGATGATCCAAGTCCATAAACAAGGAACGATAGTTCTTTGAGGTTTGGAAATTGAAGCATGTGCTTTACCTCAATTTTAATGTTGCGAGCCCAATTAATGCTAAAATAATAGCAATTATCCAAAATCTAATTACTATAGTCGACTCCGCCCACCCTTTTTTTTCAAAATGATGGTGTATTGGTGCCATTTTAAAAATTCTTTTGCCAGTTAATTTAAATGAAACCACTTGAATTATAACTGAAACTGTCTCGAGAACAAATAATCCCCCAATAATTGCTAAAACAATTTCATGTTTAACTATAATGGCTATTGCTGCTAATGAACCTCCAAGAGACAATGAACCAGTGTCCCCCATAAAAATTTTAGCTGGCGGTGCGTTATACCAAAGAAAACCTAAACATGCTCCAACAACTGAACCACAAAAAATAGATAATTCTCCAACATCAAGTATATATTGTATTTGTAAGTATTCTGAAAAAATAGTGTTTCCAACAACATAAGAAATTAATGTAAATGAAAGCGCAACTAACATTACTGGCACAGTTGCCAGTCCATCAAGTCCATCTGTCAAATTAACAGCATTTGACGCTCCAATAATTACAAACAATGCAAATGGTATAAAAAACAAACCTAAGTCCCATATTACATTTTTAAAAAAAGGAAAATAAAGATTGTACAGATATTCATGATTTGAAAATTTAATCAATATAAATAAAGTAACTACCCCAATTAAAATTTGACCAAGAAATTTATACCTTGATTTAAGTCCCCTAGAATTCTTAAATTTAATTTTAAGCACATCATCCAACAAACCTAGAGCGCCTAAAGATAATGAAACGAAAATTAAGGTCCAAACATAAACATTCTTTAAATCTGCCCATAAAAGAGTACTAGATATAATTCCTATAATTATAATAACACCACCCATTGTCGGTGTACCTGTCTTTTTAATAATGTGATCAATAGGACCGTCTTGTCTTATTGGTCCAGTTATCATTTTTTCTGAAAATAGTTTTATTAATGGACCGCCAATTATGAATACAACTATTAAAGACGTGACGACAGATAAGCCTGTTCTAAAAGTAAGATACTTGAATACATTTAAAAATGAATATTGATCAATTAAAGAAGTTAATAAATTAAATAGCACCTACAGTCCCTTTATCATTTTTTTTGTAAAATTATTAAGACCAGTTGCATTTGAGCCTTTAATCATAAGGTAATCGTTATTTGAGATCATTTTTTTTAAGCTAAAATCAATATCTTCATTATTTTGTAAAATATTTCCTCTTTTGCTTCTATCAAGATGTTTATATGTGAATATTGTTTTTTTTCCTTTAATGAATACTTTGTCAATGTCCGATCTGTTAATAACTTTAGACAATTCCTCATGGTATTTTTTAGATTTAGAACCTAATTCAAGCATATCGCCTAATATTAAGTATTTTTTGGATTTATTTTTTTTAATTAAACCTAGTTTATGAATAGCATTTTTCACAGATAGGGGGTTGGCGTTATAGCTTTCGTCTATTAATTTAAATTTTTTCTTATACCTTTTAATGAAGTGTTTTTTACCTCTTCCATCAGGTAATGCATAATTTTTCAGTTTTGTTTTAAATTGAAGAATGTCAATATTCAATTCTTTTAAAACTGCTAACGAGGCAAGAACATTGTAAATATTTAGATCATTTATTTCCAAATCTATTACTTTATTTTCTATTTTAACAAAATATTTAATTTGTTTACCTCTTTTTTTTATTTTTTGAATACGAACATCAGAGTTTTTGTGTTTGCCAAAAGTAGAAATTTTTAATTTGAATGACTTTGCTTTATTGAATAGGTAATTAAAAAATTTATCATCCCTATTTAAAATTATTGTTCCATTGGGTTCAATATTTTCAATAATTTCTGATTTTGCTTTTGCTATTCCATCAATATTTTTAAAATTTTCTAAATGAGCTTCACCAATATTTGTTATAATACCTATATTTGGTCTGATTAACCTAGTGAGATCAAATATTTCTCCAGTTCTGCTCATCCCAACCTCGAAAACGCCAAATCTATCTTCACAACTCAAATTCGATAAACTAATCGGAACTCCTAGATGATTGTTAAATGATTTTGGCGATGAAAAGGTACTTTCAATATTCTGCAATAAATCTCTTAACAGGCACTTCAATGATGTCTTGCCGGCGCTTCCTGTTATAGCTATTATTTTAGCTAAAGTAAGTTCTCTTTTCAATTTAGCAAAATAATTTAAAAATGAAATAGGGTTTTTAATTTTAAATATTTTTTTACTACTCCTTTTTGATATCAATGTAGAAACAGCACAACTAGCTCCTTTTTTAAATGCTTCATTAATAAATTTATTTCCATCATTTCTAGATCCTTTAATAGCCAAAAATAAATTATCTTTTTTAATCATTCTTGTGTCAATAGAAAGACCGTTGAAATTTACTGATTTTTTATTACCTAAAATTTTATTGAGTATAGATTTATTTTCTAAGTAATTAAGTTTTTTTTTAGAAAACACCTTTTTTTTCTTGGTTATTTTTTTTATTATTTTTTTATCAGAAATATGAAGTGTTCTATTTTTATAAATCTGTTTTTCTTCATGACCTTTACCAGCTACTAAAATTATTTCATATGGTTGAGCATTTTGAATTGCCCTTTTGATAGCCTTTGTCCTATTCCCAATATTATAAACCTTTTTTTTTGAAATATATTTTGAAATTTCATCTCTGATTTTTTTTGGATTTTCTCCCCTGGGGTTATCATCTGTTATATAAATTTTTTTACAGTTCTTATTTGCTACTTTTGCCATCATAGGTCTTTTCTTTTTATCCCTCTCTCCTCCACATCCAAAAACTAAAGAAATATTATTTCCGTAAACTTTTTTTAATGACTCAAGAGTTTTTAATAAAGCATCAGGTGTATGAGCATAATCTATAAAAACTTTAATATTATTCGCATAGCTTTTAGCTAGCTCAAGTCTACCATTTATATCTTTAAGTTTATTAATTGCTTTAAGTATCAATTTCTCTTTTAAACCACATATTTTTGCTGTTTCAATTGCCATTGCAAGGTTTTTAATTTTAAAATCACTTTTAAATCCAGTGCTTAAATTTTTGATTTTTTCATAGTCTTTACTTATATCTAAAAGTTTCAAATTTTTTGCATTAGCAATTTGTTGTAGTTTTTTATAAGGGTGAATTTTTTTATCTGAAATAATTTTAGATTTTTTCCTTAAAATTTTCCTAAATAGAATTAGTTTTGAATTCAAATAGGACTTCATGGTTTTATGATAATCTAGGTGATCTTGACTAAAATTTGTAAAAATTGCTGCTTTGAAGTTAATATGGTGCATTCTAAATTGTTCTAAACCATGACTCGAAGCCTCCATTATCACGTTATTAATTTTCTGTTTTTTCAAAAAATCTAAATATTTATGAAGTTTAATTGTGTCAGGAGAGGTTAGATTAGTTTTAATAATTTTATTATCGAACTTAACACCTAAAGTGCCTATTGCAGCAACAGGAATATTATTGTTTTTTAGAATTTGAAAAAATAGATCTGCTACAGATGTTTTACCGTTAGTTCCAGTCACTGCAAAAATATTATTTGGTTTTAATTTGAAGAATCTTGAAGATATTTTGCTTAAAAAATATCTCACATTATTTTTTTTTATTATATGAATATTTTTATCTTTAAATTTACACTTTTTAGAGCAAACTATAACAGATGCACCTCTATCAATTGCTTTTTTTATAAATTGTTCACCATTAATTTTACTGCCTTTTATAGCGAAAAAAATATATCCTTTTTTAACTTCATTACTATTTGATGAAAGTCCTGAAATAGAAATATTTTTTTTGTTTTTAGGAGTGTTTTTAATTAAATTTTTCAACAACATACTGACCCGTAAACTCTTTGTTATTTATGGCTAAAATTGGCCCAATTTTTTCTATTATTTTGCCCGCCACATAAACAGAATTCCAACCAGATGTGTTTTTTGGCGCTTTAGTCTTAACACCTCGATAGTTATAAATTAAAGTTTTATTGATTTTAGGATTTTCTAACATCACAAATAGAGTATATTTTGGTTTATTGGCTGGAAAAATAGAGATGAAAGTATTAATTCTATTTTTTTTATTTCCGTAGCTCTCAGCAGTGCCAGTTTTTCCCCCAACATAATATCCGTCTTTATCGGCCAAACTCGCTGTACCATTTTGACTGCTTACAACCTTACGTAATAAAATTTTTAATTTATCGCTTGTTTCGCTAGAAATAATTTTTTTAAATTCTTCAATTCTTTTTCCTTTGATTAAACTTGGAGTTACTAATTTTCCTCCGTTACTGATAGCAGCATAAAGCGCTGTTGCTTGTAAAGGTGTTGTGGTAATACCATGGCCAAATGATATTGTTTCCAATTTACATTTATTCCACTTCAATTGATGTGGGGTTCCAACCTCTTCTAGTTCAATAATAGGGTTTTTTGTAAGGTTTGTTTGCTTGACAAATTTTTTAAATTTTTCCTTCCCAATTTTTCTAGCGAGAATTACTGAGCCTACATTGGATGATCTAACTAAAACTTCTTCTACGGACAAATTTTTTGGATGCTCTTTAATATCAGTGATTTCATGAATTGAGCATCTAATTTTTTTTGGTATATTATTAAGTATTGTATCAGTATCAACTAATTTATTTTCAAGCGCTAATGCGACTGTGAAAGTTTTAAAAATCGACCCGAGTTCATATACACCTTTGGTTATTTTATTAATAAATTTTGTATCTTTTATGGTTTCCCTTTGATTAATGTCAAAATTTGGTAATGAAACTAAAGACAATATTTCACCGTTATTCACGTCCATTAACACAGCGCCTCCACCAGTAGCATCAAACGTATTAACAGCAGCGGTTAATTCTTTATTTATTATGTGCTGAATATTACTATCAAGTGTTAATTTTAAAGCTTGGTTAATTTGATTTTTATTTTTTAATTCTCTATCGAAATATTTCTCTAAACCAGAAATTCCATAATTATCATAATCTACCTGTCCAATAATATGACTGAATAAGTTGCCATGAGTATACATCCTAGCTTGAAAGGGTTCAAACTTGATAGCTTTTTCTCCAAGTGACCAAAATTTATTTTTTTGAATTTGATCGATTCTTTTTTTTATTCGAAAATATTTATTTTTATCTAACTTTCGTTCAATTTCTTTGATAGGTAGATCGGGAAAATTTAATCTTAATTTAATTAAAAAGTTTTTTTTATTTTTAATCAACCTTGGATCTATCGCTGCATGGAACGAGTTTACGTTTCTTGAAATTATTACACCATTTCTATCAACTATATCTCTTCTTAATAATGAAAATTGAGATTTATGTTCTTCTGAGTAGAAAGTGCTGTTTGTACTCAAAGATATGCTGATAATTTTAATTGAAAAAATAGCAATTAATGAAAAAAAGAAAAAGAATAACAAATAAATTCTATCTTGAAAATTATTAGATTTCTTTAATTTCTTATTTTTTTTATTTGTTTCCAAATAATCTTCAAAATAAAAGCTTATTTGATTTTTGTTTTTATTTTTTTTGGAATTTTTTTTCATTTATATCTTTTAGTTTTGAAATTTTATTTTGAATTTGAGTAAATTCAGAAATATTGAAAAATATTTTTGAATACTCAATTGGTTGATAATTCTCAAATCCAATCATATTTAATTTCTTTTCGATCTCGGCGGGTGAGGTCAGGTAATAAAAATCAAGTTGTGCTTCGTTAAAGTCTTTTTTTTTAATAAATATTTCTGCTTTAAAATATGAAATTTTTTTTTCTAAAATTCGTGTTTTGTTTTTTACAACAGAAGTAAAAACTAAAAAAGTTATAAATATTGAAATAGAAATTATAAATTTAGTTTTAAACATGAATTGCCTCTAAATCTAAATATTTCTTAAATTTCTTAATTAAATCATTTGGATATTCAAATTCATCTTTGCTTCTAATTGCAAATCTAAGTTTCGCTGATCGTGATCTGTTATTTCGACTAATTTCTTTATTTGTTGGTCTTAATACTTTATTTCTATATTCATTAAATAGTGCAGTTTCATAAGTTTTATCTTCAGGCAAGTATCTTGAAGGTCTAGATTTGTTTTTTGAAAATTTGGTAAAAAAATATTTTATTATTCTATCTTCTATCGAGTGGAAGCTTACAACTAAGATTTTGCCACCTGGCTTTAACCTTTTGGTAGCACTTATAACTCCATTGATTAATTCTGTTATTTCTTTATTAACAAAAATTCTTAATGCTTGAAAAGTTTTGGTGCATGGATTAATTTTTTTTCCAAAAACTTTTTTTTTACTTTTTTCAATTATTTTTGCTAGATCAGCCGTGCTAGAGATTTTTTTATCTTTTCGATGCTTTACAATATTTTTTGCAATTTTTGATGCTTCTTTTTCATCACCCAAAATTTTGATTACCAATTTTAAATTTATCTCACTTAAATTATTAATTACCTCTAAAGCTGATATTTCATTAAGCCCCATAGCCATATTTAATTTTTTATTAGATTTAAAGGAAAAACCTCTTGTCATATCATCTAGTTGAATTGACGATAGCCCCAAATCAAAAATTACTGCGTCTACGCTTTCGTTTGAAATAGTGTTTAGTTGACTGAACTTAATGCGGTAAAATCTAAATCTTTTGGGAAATTTTTTTTCAAGTTCTTTGGCTTGGTTAAATACCTTTTTATCTCTATCTAGCGCTTGAACACTCGTCTGAGGATACTCTAAAATTGCTTTTGAATAACTTCCACCGCCAAATGTACAATCAATAAATTTTTTATTGGTGGCAGGTGAAGATATTTTTAAAATTTCATTCAACATCACTGGAAAATGGGAAAATTCCAGTGATGAAGTTTGATTGTTCATGAGTCCAAATTTGGGTCATTAAAATTTTTGTTTTCTTAAAAATGCAGGAATTTCAAAATCATCCTCTTCATTTAAATCTTGATCAAATAATTCCTCTGGGTCTTCTTGTTCATCTGATTGATAGCTTTCTTCTTCTGAGAATAGTCTTGGCGTATAATCCTTATCATAATTTTCACTTACGGTTTGTTCTTCGTCCTTTTCGTCTAAATTGCTATTCTCTATGTAAGATGCACTTTCGATTGAAACTCCTTTTGGAATACTTGTTGAAAATTCTTCTGTCTCTTCAGTTGCTCCAATAAAATTCTCCTTTTCTGTATTATTCTCAATACTGGCCAAAGACTCACTTTCTTGCTCTTCATCTAGTTGATAGCTTTCGTCAAGTTTAAGGGCAGTAGCGCCATCGATTGAGCTTAGCGTATTGTTCTCTACTCTTGGATTTTGAGAAAATAAATTATCAGAATAACCTGCATTTCTATTTTGTACTCGAGAAAACATATTTAATACTGTTTTATTTTCACTGTTATACCCGTCTAGTGCCGTAGCAACTATAGATACTCTAATTTTCCCTGTCATGTTTTCATCTTTTATGGCTCCAAAAATTATTTCAGCCTCAGGATCTACTTCTGCTCTTATTTTGTTTACTGACTGGTCAACTTCGAATAATGTAAGATCATTTCCGCCTGTAATATTTATTAATAATCCTTTAGCGCCTTGAAGAGAATATTCGTCGATCAGTGGATTATTAAGAGCCATTTCAGTAGCAGACATCGCTCTATTTTCTCCCTCTGCTTCACCCGTTCCCATCATTGCTTTACCCTTTGAGCTCAT
>MDTG01262062.1_pt1 | contig 23438 bp, 16 predicted proteins | sample 811421 | NCBI WGS metagenome assembly MDTG01 (sample SAMN05326645, study PRJNA326480) | marine metagenome | isolation source: seawater | place: Pacific Ocean: South East | collected 2011
GACGTGCAAGCCCCTTGTGGTGTCTGAGACATCCGAAGGTCGCGGGTTCGAGCCCCGCTCCCGGCACCACCCTGCTGCGTCAAAGTGAACACTATAAGAGACCGAATCGTGGGCCATTCGAGGCATCATGGCAGAACCCTTGCTCCAGATGGAAGGCATCGAACGGCACTACGAAACCCCGGCTGGCGTGGTCAAGGCGCTCGACGGTGTGAGCTTTGAAATCCACGAAGGAGAGCGCGTGATTCTCCTCGGCCCGTCCGGGTCGGGCAAGACCACGCTGCTCAATTGCCTCTCAGCCCTCGACAGCCCAACGGGCGGTAACTATCGATTTCAGGGGAGCGATGTCCCCCGGTCCCATTCCGAGAACATGACCTCGTTTCGAAGGGACAACATCGGCTATGTCTTCCAATTTTTCAACCTCCTGCAAGATCTGACGGTGCTTGAAAACATCTTGCTGATTCAGGAGCTTGCAGGTAAGAAAGACCCCGCTCGAGCCAAAGAACTCCTCAATCTGGTTGGACTGGAAGCCGAAGTGGACCGTTTTCCCGGGGAGGTCAGCGGTGGACAACAGCAACGCGTTGCCATCGCTCGAAGCATCGCCAAGCGACCTAAACTTCTGCTGGGGGACGAATTGACCGGAAATCTCGACACCGAAACGTCCCAAAAGGTGATGACTGCGCTGGTGGAAGCCTGCGAACAAGAAAACATCACCTCGGTCTTTGTCACTCACGACGAGGGGCTCATTCGCTACGCGACCCGGGTGATTCGAATCGACAGCGGCGCCATTGTTTCCGATGAACGCGTTGATGCAGAGCAGTGAGGCGGGACCATGTCGGCGTTGCTCAACAAACGGTTGGCTCGAAGCCTGTGGAGGACGAAACTTCGTCTCCTAGCCGTCGTGCTGATGGTGTTTGTGGGTGTCTTCGCCGGCATCACCTTCGGCGGTTACGCCCACAACCTCGACGGAATGTACTCCACCATGCAAGCCGACGAGGACACCGGTTCAAATTTGGCCGACTTGTGGATCGACAACCGTAGCACGACGTGGACAGCCGAACAAGCCAGTGCGTTCTGCAGTGCCCTGACAGCGGCGTGGGCAACAAGCCCGCCGTTGGAGGCGAATCTCGACAGTTGCGAAGCGCGTCGCGTCGTTCAGGGGGCGCTGTTTCACACCAACGACACGGGCGACCACATCATCAACTCGCTTTGGCACGGCATCCCAGCCAACGCCAACGCCGATCGCGTTTGGATGCCGGACGGTCATTCGGAGGGGCGTGTTGCACAAACAGCCTCGGAAATCGTCATTGACGCGCACGTTGCAGAGGCGCTTGAGCTTGATTTGGGCGACACCGTGAACGTGGGAGCCGGCAACGCCAGCGAAGCGTTCGAAGTCGTCGGCATCGGCTACCATCCTCTTCATGTCATCATGGCACCCGAAGGATCCCTGTTTCCACCCGAAGCAGGACAATACGTCGTCGGGTACCTTTCCGAGGAAGGCATGGCGCGAATGGTCGGCGACGAGGTTGGCGCGAGCAACACCTTGCTGCTTGATGTTGAAGGTACGCCAGGCTTTGATTTACCAGACACTGAAGACTACGAAGGCGAGGAAATGGACGCCGTCAAAACCCTTGTTGAAGGTGTCATGGACGAGGTTGAACTCGACGGGCGAGTCCGAGACCGAGGCCAAAACGAACAGGTGGAAGTGCTGCGCCAAGACCTCGAGGCAACCAAGCGCACCACCGTCCCGTTCACCGTAATGATCGCCGTCATCGCCTCCATCACCATCGTTCTGAGTCTTCAGCGGCTGGTCCAGAGCCAAGCGAAGGAAATCGCCGTGCTTCGGACACTCGGTGTGCGCCGTTCGTCGCTGATGACCGGCTACCTCATCGCACCGATCGCAATCGGTGCGGTTGGGTCAACCCTCGGTGCCCTCTCAGGGCCTTGGGGAATGAACGGCATGTTGGATTTCTATCAGGACCTGGTGGGTGTTCCCATCGTGGACCGGGTGGTACCGGTCTCAGTCTACACCACCGTCGTCGCCTCAACCATGTTGGTGGTGTTTTTTTCAGGCGCCTTCCCAGCGTGGAAGGCAAGTCGTCTTGACCCGTTGGAGGTGCTGAGCGGGCAAAACGAAATGCGTGTGGGCTCCTCCTTGCTTCGCAGACTGACCGCGTGGATGCCAACAACCCTCGGCCTCTCGATTCGCTCGAGCGTGCGAAAACCGATTCGTCTGGTCATGACCTTCCTCGCCGTTGGCATATCGCTGATGCTTTTCGGTTCGGTCCAAATGATGTCAGCGGGCCTTGAGGACACGATCGTCGGAGGACTGGAAGACCAGCAAACTTGGGACGCACAAGCCTACGTCCTGCCCGACGGTGAGGGAAGCGTCATCGATTGGGCAACGGCCAACGGGGCGACCTACGAACCGTTGATCGAACTCCCGCTCGGTTCCGTGCAGGATGCCGACGGCGTGGACCGAGTGTTCAGCATGGTGGGATTAAATTCCTACGAAACGGGCATGCGCGCCGTGAGCGTTCTCGAAGGCGCCACACCCGCACCTGATGCGGAACGGACACAGGTTATGATGGACGAGGGAGCGATGGCTTTCCTTGGATGGGAGGTGGGTGAAACCGCCACGGTCAGCTTGAGCGGCATCGACCACGAGGTCGAGGTCGTCGGTGTTTCTCGAGGTGAGCTGGCGAGAACGATGTACTTCTTGCGCTCTGACCTCAGCGAAATCGTCGGCGTCAACATGACCTCGTTTTACCTCCAACTCCCGGACGGTGTCGAGGTCGACACCTCCTTGGGTGAAGCCTCGGCAGGGGTAGCTGAACGACAGACGATTCTCGACGGCATCAACAGCCTCATCGACCAGCAGACACAGATTTTCGACGCCATGATGTACCTCGGACTGATGTTCACGATCGCGGTCATGTTCAACACCATGATCATGAACGTTGCCGAACGGGATTTCGAACTCGCAACCCTTCGTGTCCTGGGCGCCTCCACTCGAAGTCTCGGCACCATGCTCCTGTTCGAAAGTTTGCTCATCGGCATCATCGGTGGCTTGGTTGGGGTTGCTTTTGCCTACGGTGGAGCCATCGGTTTAGCCGCCTCGTTCTCATCGTGGCAGTTCTTTGTCCCCATCGTGGTCGTTCCATCCGTAGCGGCTCAGCTCATGGCGGGCGTCATCGTCATCGCCGTGGCCATGACACCCATCGGGGTGTGGCGCCTGCGTCGAATGGACCTCGTGGAGAAGGTGAAGGACCTGTCTCAGTGAAGCGATTCATTCATGGGGCGACTTCACCTGCTTCCGTTCATGGTGGCGTTGCCTGAACCCGGCCTTCGCGTCAAAGTGAGCGTCTCAACCCACAACGGTACGGTGACCCACAGCGGCCTTGTTCTTCCGCCAGCGGCCAAGGGACACCTCTCGATCAAACTCGACAACGGCTACAACGTCTCCTACCCCGGTGACGACCTCGAAGCCTGGGAAGCGCTGGACGCTCCGCACACCGCTCCAGTCTCGGACCTCCACGCACCCGAGGAAGACGGTACGCTCCCCAGAGTTCGACTCATTCACACCGGCGGAACCATCGCCTCGAAGGTGGATTACGCCACGGGCGCTGTGGACGCAAAATTCGAGCCAGAGGAGATGCTTGATGCCGTCCCGGAACTGGCCACCATCGCCCGGCTCGACGCTGTGAAAATCGGCAACATGTTCAGCGATGACATTCGGCCGCAGCACTGGAACATCGTCGCTGAGGCCTGCGCTCAAGCGTTTGCAGACGGTTGTCGCGGTGTGATCGTCGCTCACGGCACCGACACTCTTCACATCACATCGGCTGCGCTGAACTTCGCCTTTGCGGGTAACGAACGCCGTCCTGCAGGCCCCATCGTGATGGTCGGGTCTCAACGAAGCAGCGACCGGGGTTCCTCGGACGCCACCGAAAATTTGCTCGCCGCCGTGCATTGGGCCGCTCATGGACCGTTGCCCACGGGCAGCGCCGGCGATGCGGTGTGCGTGGTTATGCACCACACGCAAAGCGACGGTGTGATGGCCGTTCACTCGGGGTTGGCCGTCCGTAAAATGCATTCATCTCGACGCGATGCGTTCCAAGCGGTGAACGGCCAACCGATGGCGACCCTCACGCTCACCGGTCACGGGTTTGAAACGCATCACTTCCCGTGGTATCAAGCGGCTCTTGAAGCCGAAAACAATCGACCCGTCGCCCAACGTCCAACCACCTACGAACCCGGTGTCAGAATCGCCCAATTCATCGCAGGGCCATGGCTCCACGCCGAACAGGTCGAGGCCGTGGTCAGCACCGGCGTCCAAGGCGTGGTGTTTCAAGGGACAGGACTGGGGCATCTCCCCATCGACGATACGCAGAACGATGCTCCTGAAAACCTCCGTTTGTGGCGCGTGTTGACGAGATGCGTTAATCGCGAACTCCCGGTGGTCGTGGTCAACCAGTGCATCCACGGCCCCGTTGACATGAACGTGTATTCCAAAGGACGAAAGCAGCAAGCGATGGGGTTGTTGGGTCACGGCATCAGCTCCACCCCCGAAACCATGGTGGCAAAACTTCACTGGGTGCTCTCGCAAAACGTTGACGTGAAAAAGGCGCTTTCAGCCAACCTTTGCGGCGAACATCGCGATGTTCTTCGAGAATGAGCGCGTGTATCAAGAACCGACAAGGAGTGGAATTTACGTGAACAGGCAAGACGACGCCTTGGAGGAACTGCGCGCCAAACGTGAGACGGCGCGCCTCGGAGGTGGTCTCAAACGACAAGAAGCGATTCGTTCCAGCGGCCGAGGCACTGCTCGAGACCGTGTCGGCCTGTTGTTGGACGAAGGTTCCTTCATCGAAGTGGACGCGTTTGTGACCCACCGAACCGACGACCACAACATGTTCCTGCACCAGACCTTGGGCGACGGTGTCGTGGCCGGACAGGGAACCATCGAGGGGCGACGGGTGTACTGCTTCGCCCAAGATTTCAGCGTCCACGGTGGCAGCATGGGAGAAATGCACGCGTTGAAAATCGCCAAAATCGTTGAGATGGCCGAACGAGCGAAAGCACCGCTGATCGCCATGTGGGACGGTGGAGGACAACGCGCTCAAGACGGTGTCAGCGCTCTTGCCGGAACGGGTGAAATGCTCGACCGGCTCGTTCAATGCAGCGGCCGAATTCCGATGATCAGCCTCGTGCTGGGACCCGTGGTGGGTGTTTCCGCTCTTGCAGCCTCGCTGTCCGACTTCACGATTTTGGGTGAGGAGCACGGCCAACTCTTCCTGTCGTCGCCCCTTGAAACCCCGGAAGTCCTCAGCGGAGAAGTGGACGCGGCTGGACTCGGTGGTGCGAACCTTCACGCCTCTCGCTCGGGCATTGCGTCCCTCATCGCCGACGATGAGGAGGACGCATGCGATCTCGCTGCCACCCTTCTCTCGTACCTGCCCGACCACAACATGGCCGACCCACCTGAGGTGACGACCGCCGATCCGACGACAAGACTCAACGAGACCTTGCAAGAAATCGTGCCCGACAACCCCAACAAACCCTACGACATGGTGAAGGTCGTCGAAGAGGTGGTCGACGACGGCGTCTTCATGGAACTCTTCCCGTCCTACGCCGACAACATCATCATTGGTTTTGCCCGAATGAACGGCTCAACCGTGGGTGTGGTTGGCAACCAACCCAAGGTGCTTGCGGGCTGCCTCGACATCGATGCCTCCATCAAAGCTGCACGGTTCATACGAACGTGCGATGCCTTCAACATCCCCCTGCTGACCTTTGAGGACGTGCCCGGATTTCTTCCGGGTGTTGTCCAGGAATGGGGCGGCATCATCCGACACGGTGCTAAGCTTCTGTTTGCGTACGCCGAAGCCACCGTGCCAAAATTGACCTTGGTCACACGAAAGGCGTACGGTGGAGCCTATTTGGCCATGTCGTGCAAGCACCTTCAGAGCGATTACAACGTGGCGTGGCCCACCGCCGAATTGGCCGTGATGGGAGCCGAGGGGGCCGTCAACATCATTCATCGACGAGAGATTGGTGAGGTTCCCGAAGATGAAAAAGAAGGCGTTCGTCAACGGCTTGTTGGGGAGTACAAAGCGAAGTTCGGCGACCCCTATGTCGCTGCTCGAAACGGCTGGCTCGACGACGTGATCGAACCGCAAGAAAGTCGCTTGCGCCTTTGTCGAGCGTTGAACATTCTCAAATCAAAGCGTGAGTGGTCGCCGCCCAAGAAACACGGAAACATACCGCTTTGATCATTTCAGCCGCTCAGCACGAGCCAAGAGACCGCCGCTTGATGAAGCGGATTGCGATGATTCCTCGACGACCTCGTCGTCGTTGAGGGGGGTGAAAACCTCGGTTTCGCTGGTCGAACCGGAACGTCGCAGGGCGAGGACACCCCCCACGACGGCAAGGACAAGCACGAACATCAACAGCGCAACGTCCGAGCCTGTGATGCCGCCCGACTCATCCCCGAGGGCAGCGTCTTGGTCGGTGTCCACCGTTGCACCTGCCTCAAGCGTGTACGATGCCACGACCGTTCGGTTGAGCGGCTCATCGACGATCCGGAGCTCAACGAGATACAGCGGGCTGGTGGTCGGAGACAGCGGCAAGAGGGTCACGCACTGGTGAACCCCGTCGTTGCTCGAGAGACACGAGTGCGAGACGTTGAGGAGCACACCATCAACGAACACCGAGCCGTTGGTGTCAACCTCGCCGTCAACGTCGGAAACGACCCACTGCATCGACGCGCTGAGGAGACCTTCTAGGCGTTGGACGCTCGTGATTGAAACAATCGGTGGGTCAGGTTCAGCCTCCACGTAAAGGGAGAGTTGGGCGGAATGATTGCTGGAACCGTCGGAGACGTTGAGCCAAAGCCCCTCAAAGACACCGAACACGTTGGGTGCCGGCGACACCGTGAACGTCCCGTTTTCAAACACGACCGAAAGATCGTCGTGCTGCTGTTCAAGCGTCCAGTTGAGCTCATCGCCGTCCACATCGTACGCCAAAGCTTCGACGTCCAGTGAAACGGATGCGTCTTCTTCCGTGGTGAGGTTCGTCCATGCTGATGCGTTGATTCGAATCGGATCGTCAACCGACATGACAACCACGGGAACTTCGATGTCCACGCCCGGTTGGGTGCCGTCGCTAACGACGGCCCGTAGGACGATCGCTCCGAAGGCATCGGGGAGCGGTGTAAGCGTGAGCACATTGTCAGCAAAGGCGAATTGGACGGGGCCTTGCTGTCCGGACGCCGCACCGTCGATGGTGAATTGAAGCGGCGTGTCTTCTGGGTCGTAAACCGCCGCTCGCATGTCGTACATTCGAGCGTCGCCGTCTTCGGTCAACTCTTGGATGGGAACCGCTGCAAGGACGACCACCGGATCATCGACGGGTGTGAGCACAACACGCAACGAAGTGTTTGCAACGTCCTCTGTCTCACCATCGGACCGCAGGTTTACCTCGACGTCGCACTCACCAAGCCATTCCTCATCCAGCGCATGGAACACACGAACGGCCTGGCCGTCCTCGACAATCGACACGCCGAAATGGTCTGCATCGGTGCAGTTGAGCTCAACATTCGTCGCTCGCACGATTTGGCCGTCCGGGTCCACGGCGACCTCGGACATGTTTAGGATGCGTTCGCCGTGTTGGGGCACGTACACCGTTGGCTTGGGCACAGCCAAGTCCATGGGCGTGTTTTCTCTGTGATAGGTTTGCGTCCATTCAGCACCACCGCCCTCCACATCGACGCGTACGACGAGCTCGTGAGCACCGGGGGGCACGGTCGCCATGGGCAAAACGCACTGCACCGTTCCGTTGGGTGAAATCGTGGTCGTCGCACCGTGAGGACCGATGCGCCAACCGCACGTCGCACGAACGTCCCAGTCAGCGGGTAGGTCGAGGAAAGCGTCGCCGTTGCGAAGCACCCAATCCACGTTCACCTCCAAGTCTTCGCTACCGTTCAGGTGTGAGGACGGAGGATGACTTGCCGTGGTGTTCTCGAAGCGAATCCACTCGCTCGTCGAGAGGTCTTCTTGGATGTAGGCCTGAGGGTGGCTGACCGTGTACGGTTCAGACGGTCGATTGAAGGCCGCTCGGAATTGGCCGTGATCCCCACGAAGCGTCGTGTCAAGGTAAGGGACGACTTGGCCCGCGGCCAAAGCGATTTGTTCCTCCTGCGTAAGGGAAGCATCGGCCTCGTTCTCAAAGATTGAACGGGTGTCTTGGAATTGGTAATGGTCAGCCCCCAGCACGTGCATCCAGTGCCACCCGATTCCGTCCAGTTCCTTGAGGCGGTCAAGCGCCTCCTGCGAGGGTGCGACTTCGTCCACGGTGCCGGTCATGAACAACCCCGCTTTCGGTGTGAAAAACTGTGGCTCGGTCGGCCCGTCGTCCCAATCCCAATCCTCGTCGAGGCCCTCAAAATCGGTTCCCAAGCCGACCACGCCCCTCGGAGGATGATCCCACACGGTGAGAAACGGCTGGAGAAGATAGGCGGCTGCAGCACCCGTGCCGTGCCCGGCGATGGCCCAATGGTTGTAATCGATGTTTTCCGCACCGCCGGTGACGTGCTGGCCGCTGTTGGTCTGGCCGACCCTTTCTCGCATCTCGCTGAGGGTGTTTCCGTTGGACTCAATGTCTGATGAATCGGAAAGGGCGCCGGAAATGATGGTGATGTAGCCCCGTTTTGCCAAAGCGGAGGAAAGCAGCATGTAATCGTCGGAGGCTTCACCGTTGTCTCCGAAGAACGCAATCCACGGAAACGGCCCGTTGCCCGCCATCTCTGCATCCTCGCCGTCCTCCATGGCGGGATAAACCAGACGAAGTTGGACGTTGAACGCCGGATTAAACGGGTTGGTGTCGATGTCGGTCCAGCCAACGGGATAGTCGACACCGGTGTGCCTCGGCATGAAATTGGTGTCTTCTGCTGCACTTGGAGCGAACGGCATGCACAGGGACAGAACCATGAGCAGCGCCAATGACGCACCATGAGACGATGGAGGACGCTTCACGTTCGCCACACCCTGCAAAGACAACATCAACCCTTTGCCCTCATGCATAGGCTCCAAGCACGGTTTCGGCCTCGACCAACTTCGTCATCAGCAAGCCAAGCGAGGGGAGTTCATCCGACCGTTCGGGCGACCACAGTCGTCTCCAGCACACCAAATGCTGTGCAACGAGAAGCCATCGACCGTCGAGAAGACGGCCGTCGAGGAGCGTTGTGCGCTCTTCAACAGTTCCTTTCATCGGACCGTAGGTGGCGCTCAGTCGCAACACGTTGTCGTTGGCTTCCGAACGATCGTCAAAGTCAACCACGGCATGCGCGGGCTGATTGCAGAGCGCCGACGACCAGACCCCTTCTTCCAGAACTCGACGACTCTCGAGCAGGGTCAACGCACCCCCCAACTTAGCCCATGCGCTGGCGGTTGAGCGCGCCCCACCCCCACCGCCGTGCAGCCCCAGCACGTGCTTGTCGGGAACCACACCGTGGTGCCTCAAGACGTCGACCACGCCCTCGCCATCAAAGCCTCCGCACCACCAGCCGCGACCGTCCCAACGAAGGGTGTTGACGGATTTGGTCTCCATGGAGTCGTCGACGCTCATCACAGCACTCGAGACGAGTTGATGCTTCAAGGGCGCGGTCAAATTCAGCCAAATTTCTTTTTCGAACATTCGAGTTGGCAGACCCTCCACCCTCGAGGCAGCCGGTGAAGGTTCCACAACGCCATCGACCGGTAAAAAGGCTGGAGCGGCGTGCTTCACGAGACGGGCGGCTTCAACCGCTTTGCTGAGCAATGCCGAGGTCCTGAATTTTCCAAACACGGACCGCGTGTACGTCCATTCCACCGGAGAAGGGACGGCTCCGGCATACCCCCATGCCAGTGCGTCGGTCATGCTGTCGACCTCAACCAGTTCCATGCGGAGTTGCTTTCCGTTGACGTCCATCCCGAGATGATCACAGACGATGGCCATCAACAGAGGCGAGAGACTGTGCTGCACGGGCTGTCCAGCGATCCCGTATCGTATCGCTGACACATCACGACCAAGGGTGGACAACTCAAAAAGGCGACGAATGCAGTGTTAACCTTCAAGAGGGAGCGTCCCTTATCCCGCATCATGGGAAGACTTGTGGGTCTCATGACCACCGGGCTCGGCGCTTATCTCACGCTGAAGATGTGGGCCCAGTTTGAAGAGAATCTCGGCACGGTGTTTGGAGCGGCGTGGGGCGGAATCATCGCCTTTGCAGTTTTTTTGATTTACCAGTCCAACAAAAACGAGAAGGCCTACGAAGCGTCCTTCGGCGAGATGGTGCCAGCCTCCATCAGCAAAGGACAAATGGAAGCCGACAACCCGCAGCCCGTCGCCTTCATCGCCGGCCTCTACCTCTCCATCATCGTCATCTTCGAAATCCTGCTCGGCAGTTTGTGAGGATGAGTCCTCATGGCGGGCTTGATGGAAGTTTTTCTTCTCAAAGACCGCGTGTCTCGAGACCGGGACAACATCTTTCTCATTCTGTTTGAGAAAGCCTTCATCCTCATCTCTCTACTGATTGTTTTGCTCATCGGTGTTTCGCTTAATTTGCCCGGCTGGGGCGTGGGCGCGCTCGTAGGAGCATCGTTGGGGCCCATCGTCTACGGCCACTACTACGTGATTTACATCCGGCCCGTCAAGAAAAAGCAGAACCTTGATGTGGAAAAGAAGAAAGGCAAAACCAAGAGGAAGTGAAATCGTGCTCGGCTTTTCGACAATTTTGGAATTTTTCGGACTGGAAGGCATTCAAGGCATTGACATCTTCTTTGCGGCCATGGCCGTCATCGGCACCGTTCTGTTCACCATCTACTTCCTGCTGGTTCTGATTGGCGGTGTGGCCGACGGCATCGCTGAAGCCATCCCGTTCTTTGATGTCAGTTTCGAAATGGACGCTGAGGGCGTCTTCCACATGCTCACCATTCAGGGCCTGCTGAGCTTTATGATGATGTTCGGCATCTTCGGGCTGGCCGTCTCCCAAGGCGACTACCCGGCAGGGCTCGCCATCGGAGCCGGCTCCGTTGCAGGTATCGGCTCCATGTGGGCGGTTGGGAAGGTGTTCCAAGCCATTGCGGGGCTGGAGACGGACGGGACCGTTCAGCACAGCCAATCGCACGGAGCAAAAGGGACGGTGTACCGCACCATCAAACCCGGACAATCGGGCCAGGTCCAAGTTGAATTCCAAGATGCCTTGCGGACGTGCGAAGCCGTGGCTGAAGACGAAACGCTCACCATAGCGACGGGCAAATTCGTTCTGGTGACAGGAAACATAGCCGAAGTGCTGGTGGTTCGCCCGCTCAGCGTCGCTGACGCCGTCAAGACCGAAGAAGAGTGAACACAGACCGCCGTGTTAAGTCTCTTAAAGGAGATGCAGGGTAGCACCCATATGGCCGTAATGGATACACTGATACTCGTCGGAATCTCCTTGTTCGTGATTACCGTTCTTGCGACGGTTTATGTCGCGACCAGCCGATACAAGCTTGCACCCGCCAACAAGATTCTCGTCGTTTACGGTAACACCCAAGGCGCCGGTGCGGCGAAGTGTTACCACGGCGGTGGAAAAATCGTTTGGCCGCTCGTTCAAAACTACGCGTTCCTCGACCTCAAACCGATGACCATCAACATCAATCTCGAGCACGCCCTCTCGCAACAGAACATCCGTATCAACGTGCCCTCGACGTTTACGATCGGTATCGACACCAAACCGTCCATCATGCAAAACGCTGCAGTCCGTTTGCTGAACTTGGACCAAGCGTCAATTGAAGACATGGCCAAGGAAATCATCTTCGGTCAACTTCGTCTGACGGTGGCTTCTCTCACCATCGAAGAAATCAACGGCGACCGTGAAGCCTTCCTAAGCTTGGTCGTCAACAACGTGGACACCGAACTGCACAAGATCGGCCTCTACCTCATCAACGTCAACATCACGGACATCACCGACGAAGCCGACTACATCAAGTCCATCGGTGCCAAGGCAGCAGCCCAAGCCATCGCCGCCGCAGATGTTGACCGAGCCAACGCCACCCGAGACGGTGCCGTGGGTCAGGCAGAAGCCGACCGAACTCGTGAGATTCAAGTGGCTATGAACCGAGCGGAATCGGACAAAGGTCAGAAAGAAGCCGAAGCGGACCGACGTGTCTTCGTTCAGCAACAAGAATCCAAGGCCGTCGAGGGTGAGAACATTTCACGAGCCGACATCGCCAGTTTCAACGCTGACCTTGCGGAAAAGGAAGCAGAAGCACTGAAGCGCTCCGAGGTTGCCAAGCGTATGGCGCAGGTCGAAATCGAGAAGGCTCAGTACGAGTTTGAAGGAACTCGTCTCCGAGCCGAAGAGATTGCCCGGGAGGAAGTTTCGAAGCAGCAAATCGAGATCGCAGCTGAAGCAGAAGCAGAACGCCAACGCCGCATCGCCCAGGGGCAAGCCGACGCAACCCTTGCAGCGTACAACGCTGAAGCAGAAGGTCAGCGAGCTGTCCTGGAAGCCAAAGCAGAAGGTTATTCCAAACTCGTGGCAAGCGCCGGTGGCGACGCAAAAGCGGCCGCTACGCTGCTGATGGTTGAGAAGATCGAGGAACTGGTCGCTCGCCAGACGGAGGCCATCGCCAACCTCAAGATCGACAAGATCACCGTTTGGGACTCTGGAAACAACAGCGGAGATGGTGGAGCCACCTCCAACTTCGTTTCCTCTCTCATCCAAAGCCTCCCACCGGTCCACGACGTGGCCAAGATGGCAGGCGTCGACCTGCCCGACTACTTGGGCAGCATGAAGGAAGAGTGAATCCTCCCGCCCGGTCAAGGCTCGTTAAACCGGCTTTCGCCGTCACCAAACGGGCGACGGCTTCAAGGACCGGATGTACCGGAAGCGTTGCATGACCACCGACCTTGAAATCGCTCGTGCTGCTCAAATGGAGCCCATTGAGGCCGTCGCTTGGAAACTCGGCATTTCCGCCCACGAACTGATGCCGATGGGCAACGGTGTGGCCAAGGTGAACTGGCGTGCACTGAAAGACCGGTTTTCAAAGCCCCAAGGCAGCCTTGTGCTCGTCACCTCGGTCAACCCCACTCCCTTTGGCGAGGGGAAGACGGTCACCACGATTGGATTGACTCAGGCCCTCTGCAGAATCGGTCAGTCCGCCACATGCGTCGTGCGAGAGCCTTCGATGGGACCTGTGTTCGGCATCAAAGGCGGTGCTGCGGGCGGCGGCCACGCGCAAGTGCTTCCGATGGAGGACATCAATTTGCACCTGACCGGTGATCTACACGCCGTCACCTCAGCCCACAACCTCCTCTCTTCACTCATTGACAACCACATTAAACACGGAAACGAGCGAAAACTGGACCCAACTCGAATATCCTGGCCGAGGGTCATCGACATGAACGACCGTGCGTTGCGAACCATCGTCATTGGCATGGGTGGTCCGGCCAACGGGCACGTCCGAGAGGACCGTTTTGACATCACGGCCGCAAGCGAGGTGATGGCCATTCTCGTGCTGGCCAACGATTACGCTGACCTTCGCAAGCGTTTGGGCGACATCGTCGTGGGCACCTCGACCGAGGGCCACCCGGTCAAAGCCAGCGACATCGGTGGGGCTGGGGCAATGGCCTTGCTCTTGCGCCAAGCCTTCCTGCCCAACATCACCCAAACTCTCGAAGGGGACCCCGCCTTCATCCACGGCGGACCCTTTGCCAACATTGCCCACGGCAACTCGAGCATCATCGCCGACCGAATGGCCCTTGCTTCAGCAGATTTGGTGATCACTGAAGCAGGGTTTGGCTCGGACATGGGTGCAGAGAAATTCATGCACATCAAGGCCGCTACCTCCGGGAAAGCCCCGGATTGCGTGGTCATGAACGTCACCGTTCGTTCAATGAAACTCCACGGGGGGGCGTTCGGAGACCGAGGAGGAATCCGCCCGGACAAAGCCACCCTTGAGGCGGAAAACGTGGAGGCAACCACACTGGGCGCCAAAACCAATCTTGACCGCCACATTCGAAACATGAGCGCTTTTGGGGTTCCCGTGGTCGTTTCCATCAATCGTTTTGCATCGGACACCGACGCTGAATTGGACGCCATTGCCCAAGCCGCTCGCGACAGCGGAGCGAGTTCGGTCTGCATCACCGAGGTCCACGCTCACGGCGGCAAAGGCGGGAAGGACCTCGCAGAAGCGGTGGTGAAAGCCGTCCAAAACCATGCAGCGGCCGGCCGTCCGTTCGTGCCCTTGTTCACCCCGGAAACCGACGTGCTTGAAAAAGCGGAGTCGATCGCCAAACGGATGTACAAAGCGGACAAGCTTGATGTGACCCCGAAAGCAATGCGAGAACTGGAACGGATACGCTCGTGGGGATACGGCCACCTTCCGGTGTGCATGGCCAAAACGCAGTATTCCTTCTCCCACGACGCCTCCCTTCTCGGTGCTCCAAGTGGGTTTTCGATTCCCGTTCGAGAGTTCAGACTGAACGCAGGGGCAGGGTTCGTGGTGGCGGTCCTTGGAAACATGATGACCATGCCTGGATTGCCCAAGCGACCCGCAGCGCTTGACATGGACATGGATGAAGACGGGAACCTCCTCGGCGTCTTTGGGTGAGGGAATGGACGTTCTGGGGCGGGACCAACACGAGTGGCGTTTACGGGTTCAGACCGTCGACGACCTTTGGGTCCTGCAGCGCTTGATACAGCCGAGCATGTCGGTGGGCATGCTCGGTGAGCGTCGCGATCAAACCACAGGTGGTGAGGACGGCGGTCGCGCAAAGCAAGCCGAACGAAAGAAAATGTGGATTCGTCTGTCCGTAGAACACACCGAACATCAGACGTTCTCCGACGTCCTGAGGGTCCACGGAATCATCGAGAAAGCCCCGGTCGACATCGGCATGCACCACACGCATGTGGTGGGGCTTCGAGACGACCTCAAGCTCAGCACCGCCAAAGGATTCAGCAAACTCGACCGAGACCTGCTCGAGGAAAGTCTCCGCGCTGCAAATCAGCCTCAGGTGGCGTTGCTGGTGGTTGAGGGAGATGAAATTATCCTCTTTTTCGTGACGGCACGGGGCCTCAAGGAATCCGCCACGTGGACCATGCGAGGCGGAGGGAAGCGAGGAGACTTGCGACAAACGGACAGCATCGCCGGCCAATTCCGCAAAACCGTGGTCAACGGATTGACCCAGCAGCTGAGCGAAACCATGCCGTTGGTTGTTTGTGGCCCGGGGCGCAACAGAGACAGGGTGCTTGCCGACCTCAAGGAGGCGGGGCACCAGCGCCCGATGATGTCCGTCGGAACGACCATGGGCGGACGCGGAGCCGCCAACGAAGTGTTGCGTGAGGGATTGGCGGGCGAGATGCTTGCTCAGCACAGAATGGTGCAGGAAATCGGCCTCCTCGAAGAGGCGTGGCAGCGGATATCAACGGGAGGTGCTGTCGCCTACGGACACGCTGATATTCACCGTGCGACCGATGAGGGCGCCGTTGAGACCCTTTTGATCGGAGCGGACGTGTTGCGGGAATCGAGCGAGACGAACGGACTTCCATCGTGGACGACTCTGGCTGAAAAAGTGGAGGCCTTTTCAGGGAAGGTCGTCCAGTGTTCCCTTGATCACGACGCCGGCGAGCAGCTGCTCGGCTTCGGAGGTGCAGTGGCGCTGTTGCGCTATGCGATGTGAGGCCATGATGAACATCCGATTTTCAGAACTCGGCGACGACATTCGTGCCGACCTGCAGGGCAAACGCTGGCTGCTCCTCAGCGGTGAGGAACTGCTCCACGCCACGGCTGCACTGGCCTTCAGCGAGCTCGAGGACGTCTTGGTGGCGGTCGATCATCGCGGAAGCGAGGTCCAAATCGGGTTGTGGATGAGAGCCACTCACCTGCTGCTGGTGGACGACGATGCGCTTGCAAACGAGTTGCGAACAACAAGCGGCATCACTCGTGTCATCGCCTCCAAAGCCGATGTTGAAACCCATCTATGGTAGTGGGTCTGGAGGGACTCGAACCCTCGATCAACTCCGTGTAAGGGAGGTGTCATAGCCGCTAGACCACAGACCCTGTTGTTGCTGTGAGGGCCCCCTCTTGAAAAGTGCGCCCCAACGGAACGCTCAAGAGATGGACCTGCGAGCGCGGACCAATGGATGCGAATATCCAGTCCGCTGCGGCCAAACTTGTCCGTCGGCTCAAAGAGGGCGATTACTCCCTAACGCTGGCGGAATCCTGCACGGGGGGCCTTCTTGCGAGCACCCTCACCGACATCGCCGGCGCCAGTTCGTGGTTCAAAAAATCCTGGATCACCTACGCCAACGAGGCAAAAGTGAGAGAATTGGGCGTTGACCAAGAGGAACTTGCCTCCAAAGGAGCGGTCTCCGCGCAGGTGGCCATCATGATGGCCAAGGGTGCGCTTGAACGAGCCAACGCAGACTTTGCCATTGCCGTGACGGGCATTGCTGGACCCACCAACGAGGGAAGCAAAAAGCCGGTGGGCACCGTGTACGTCGGCATCGCTTCAATGCACGGTTGGGCCAACGCCCTTCGTACCCAAATCGGCGGTACGAGAGCTGAAAACAAAGCTGGGTTTGTTCACTTCGCCCTGCTCACGGCGATGAAGTGCTGGGACGACGCCATGGTTCGAAAAGACGAGGAGGCCAAGGAACAGATGAACGCCCTCGAAGAAGCCCTGCGTTTGGAGGCGGAACGGGAAGCGGAACGAGAGCGCCGGGACATGGAAGCTCGAGAAAGCGCCCCCTGGCAGGACGAAGCATGGTCCGAAGAAAACGAAGGTGAAGAGATCGGCCTCGTGGTCGAATGGACAGAAGGCGAGGAATGAAGCCTTTCCATCCGAACACATACCTTTTGAATCGTCGTCCCTCGTTCCAACCATGGGTGAGACATGGACCGACATCGTGGCTCACCTAAGGGGCCAACGTCTCCTTGCCCCGCAGTCGTTGCAGGAGCGATTGTTGAGCCTGTCGGACCCAAAATCTGTGATTGAGTCGGCTGCTGCGCTCAACCTCTCGGGCGGAATGCTCACCGCCTCCATGCTCGACGAGATGATCGCTCACATCGACCACGATTCCGCACCCATCACCGTCGACGCGCCCCAGGCCGCAGATGTCATCGGACAACCGCCTGAAGACCTTGCTCGAACCATCGCTCCAATGAAGGAACCTGAGCCCATGGACCTTCTGCTGCGCAACAATCTTCCGGACTGGAGCGAAAGCGACTTCTCCACACACGCCAGCGATGCTCCATCCGACATCACGGTGCATTACGACATCACGGGAAATTCCACGACCGAAGGAAAAATGAGCGACATCTCGGCCTGCTTTAACGACCGACTGCAGAGCATACGAAAGCTGATCGTGCAGAACTCCAATCTTCCACGAAAACACCAGGAAATTTCTCGCCTCCTGGCCGAATACAGCCGCTATCAGGGCTACGACAACAAAGCGGTGGCCATCGGTTTGGTGAACGAACCACGCTACACGAAAAACGGCCACCTGATGTGGGGGCTGGAAGACGAAACCGGCGAGATGACGTGCTTGCTCACCAAGCGAAGCGGCGAGGACAGAGACCGGGCCCACGAGCAGATTCTGGAAGCGGGCCTGATGCCCGACGACGTGATGGGTGTTTCGGGAACTTTCAGCCAAACCGGTGACATCTTTTACGTGGACGACCTGCATTTTCCGCTTGAAACCAAACACCAGAAGGTGAGTTCAGAGATTGGCGTCAGCGTTGCGTTCCTCTCTGACATCCACGTCGGCTCCAAGACCTTCCTCGAGGCGCAGTGGCACAAGATGGTACGATGGTTCCACACCGACCCTTTAGCAAAGACCGTCAAATACCTCATTCTGTCCGGCGATTGCGTCGACGGCGTCGGCATCTACCCGGGCCAAGACAGCGAATTGGCCATTCCCGACCTGTTTGCACAGTACAGTGAATTCGCGCGGCTGCTCGAGCTGCTTCCCGAATGGGTGGAATGCTTGATGCTGCCTGGAAATCACGACGCCGTGAGGCCTGCGGAACCCCAACCCACCTTCGAAAAAGACATCCAACAGGACTACAACACCACGACTTTTGTCGGAAACCCGTGCGATTTTTCCCTTCACGGTGTCCGTTTGCTCTCCTACCACGGCAAATCCATTGACGACTTCGTTGCAGGTTTGAAAACCGTAACCTACGCCGACCCGGTGGAAGCCATGCGAGAAATGCTCCGAAGGCGCCACCTTGCTCCTCAGTGGGGTGGAAAGACACCACTGTCCCCTGAACCAGAAGACGGCCTTGTGATCCGGACCGTGCCCGACATCTTTGTCACCGGACACGTCCACGGGCACGAATGTTTGGATTTCAGAGGAACGACGTTGGTGTGTTCGAGCACTTGGCAGGACCAAACATCCTACCAGCGAATGCTTGGGTTCCAACCCAAGCCGTGCATGTTGACGATCATCAACCTCAAGAGCCACAAATCGATTTCAATCCCGTTTGCTTGATGCCATCACTTCCACGGGTCATCACCGTCAGGCTCGTGCCCGCGAACCCGCAAGAACGCAAGCAACACCAGGACGACCACGATGAGCGCGACGAGTTGGAGGGTCGTGTTGGAGACCTCAGCGGCCGGTTGAGGTTCATCCGTCGGGGCGTTCTGAGTGTCTGAATCATCCGCCGGCGAGGCGCCCGCATCGACGGTGAACGAGAGACTGCTTTGGTTGACATTGCCCGATGCATCGGCGCTGATCACCTCCAGCGCATAGGTTCCGTCGGCCAAGATGTCGGTGGTAAAGACGTGGTTTTTCTTGGTTGCAAAGGCGTCCTCATGCACGGAACTTCCGTCGATGAGAATGCTTTCTGTCCCGCTTTCTGAGGTGTACCACGATACGGTCACACGTCCGTCCTCGAGAACTTCAGCAGCGAGGTTGAGCACGTCGGGTGGAGTTTCGTCAACCACGCTGCTGGTGTTGAACCACACGGTCGCATCGGCTGATTCGTTGGCCTTGATGTGGGCCCAATACGCCGTGCTGACCTCGAGTCCTGTGAGGGTCACGGCGTGGTCCGTGCCCGCCGCCGTCCACACCTGTTCGGCGGTAGGGTCGGGGTCTTGACCCGCCGGAGCCACCTGTATCGAGGTGGCGTCCGCCACGGTGGTTGACCATGTAACCACCGCTGAGGAAGAGGTTACGGTGTCCACCGATGCACCGAAGATTTGCTGCGGAACCTCGGGCATCTCAAACCCAGTCAGTTGCGCATAGGTGTGACCGGACACGTCGTAGCTGGAGAGCATGTCCGTCTGACCTTCGCCTTCCAAAATCACGTCGATGATGTTCGGGTCGTAATCGATGCCGTCGTCCGGAGCGGGGTTTTCACCGCCGCCCAAGGTCCACGTTGCGGGCTGCTCCATGACATCGCGCCATTTTCCCGTTCCGAACCCGTCCTGACTTCCGATAACGATGATGTAGCGATAGTTGGGGATGTCAGACCCGATGACGCCTTTGCTGACGGTGAAGGTGATCGTCTTCGATTCCACGTCCCCCGAGACGTCAACGCCCCGGGCTGAAGCGCTGCCGGTTTGAGCCTGAACGGCTTGCACCGCACCCGGTTCTCCCGTTCCACTAATCGCCACTTCCCACGCCCAGTCCGGGTGCACTTCGGCGTTGGCGCCCGTCAACATGGACGTCCGCCCGTACGAGGTTTCACCTTGGTCCACGTAGATTTGAACGATTTGATGGCTGAAGCCGTTCGATAGACCCCAGATGTCGGTCATCTCGCCCATGGTCAAAATGAACTGTGCGTTCCAGGCGCTTTGCCGGACGGTGAGGTGCGTGGCGTCCCAAAGACCGCCACCGTTGGGGGTGTTGAAGTCCGAGGCCAAAGGGTAGACGTAATCGCCGTCACCGGTTTCGTCGCCCACGGCGTCCTCCAATTCCAGCAGAGTGACCCAGTCTTCAAGGTCAGGAAGCACCATTTCTGCGGGCGCTGGTGGCGCCATTTCAGCGTCCGTCCCGTCACCGTAGGAAAGGGAATCTCTCCACGACGTGACCACCTTGACTCGAGTGGAGTATCGTGGTGCAAGACCAATGTCGGCCCACGGGACAGCAAACTCGTAGACCTCGTCCACCGCGCATCCCCCGAGATTCGAGCTGCCTGAAAGAACCCATCGTTCCTGATCGCCAACCTTCCCTTGGGCACTGAAAAGATTCCATTTGGCCCGCCCGTCTTCTCGAAGCGTGTCGAAATCAAACGCCACCATGTGCTTTGACGGGAAGCCGAGGATTTGGTTTCCGTAATACGTCCTAAAGTTGGTTTCTGCTTCGTTGAAATTGACCGCATTGGGCTGCATGAAGTAGATGGCCAAGTCGGGTGAGTCGTATTGAGTCGTGCCCTCGATGAGGCTCAAGTCGTCCAGCGTGGTGGCGTCAACGCGAAGGAAAACATTGGATGCATCGTAGCCAAAGTGGAACGATTCTATGTCAAACTCGCCGCCCGAAATCGGCGCGTCGTATCGTGCAGCACCGTCCCACTCCCCGGGCAGTGCAACACCGTCAATCATCGGTTCAACAATGCCACTTGCGGCCGGGTTGGGAACCGCTGGGTTGGTCCAAAGATCTTGAAGATAAGGGGGTAGGTCGAGATTGATGGCTCGATAAATGTTGGAGAGGTGGACCTTGAACAAGACGTCCCAATTCTCGTCGTAACCGCTGTCCTGATCGAGCCCGTACCACCAATACCAATCGCTGCCCTCAGCGATGTAGAGCGATTCCCAAGCGGCTGGCAAACCCGGGTCGTCCGGGTTGGTTTCCTCAAAGTCAACGAGGGCCTGCCGCGCCTCAACGAGCCGTTGCCACCCAAGACTCTCCTCTTCCTCTCCAGCCCATGTCCTCAGGGTACCGTCAATCCATGAACCGGTTCCAATGGTGTCGATTTCGGGCAGCGTCGTTCCTTTGCTGAGGAATTCCGATGGCGTGGTGGTGACGATGGTGGGGTGTTCAGCCAGCCGACCGTACCACTCTTCCATGAAGGGGCGAGCGTTGTCGTAATGCTGAAATTCGGACATGAACATCCAGTTTTCCCCGTCCAAGGCCACCGTGAGAAGGTGTTGGGATGGGTCCTCCCCGGCGTCCAAAAGTTGCTGGCGAACGTTGTCAAGGTAGGAGATAAAATCGGAGACTGCGGCCTCGGGGGTCATCGTTCCGTACTGGAAGGCGATTCGATCGGAGATGACTCGGTCTCGGAAGATCACGGCGATTTCACCGCCCTCCTCTCCGGTCGCCATCCAGGGCGTTGCAAGGTTCGCAGCGTCTTCAACATCGACGTATTGACCGGTCGTGTCGGTGGACTGCTTGAGGATCTCCTCGTCGGAGACCATCCATTGGATGCCGACGTCGGTCACCGGTTCCACCATGGCTGGAGACACCGCTTGTTCACTCGGCCACATGCCGACGGGTCGGAAACCGAGTTCTGATTCGAACAGGTCCATACCGGTCACGAGGTGGTTTTGAACGTCCGCTGGCCAAGCCTCTTTGTTGACGCGGATGCCGTCTTCCATCGTCCACCCGTCCATCATCAACAGCGGCATGATGGGGTGGTAATACGGGGTCGTGGTCAATTCAACTTGACCCTCGGCGGCCAATTCGCTGTACATCGGGAGGACGTTGCCCATGTGCTCGTGCTGCGCATCGAGCACGTAGTTGAGATTCGCAAGTGTGTAATTCCCGTTTTGCATAAACAACGCCAGCAAGCCCTCGTCCCGATGAGTGCTGTTGTAATCCCCTTGGACGTAATCGGGCGAAAACTGGTAGAGGTACCACAACACCTGAAGGTCGAGGAAATCTTGCGGTGCGAGGAGTTCGTCGTCCATGATGGTGTCGGGTTTTAGATTGTGAAGCGTCATGTCGTAGAGTTCCTTGTAGCGAGCGCTCGACGGATAGAGCCACCCGAGTTTTTCATCGCTTTGCGAGACGTTGTAAATCCAGCCGCTGTTCCAAAACGATTGGAACTGCATCGTGTGGAGCTCAAGAGCGGTTGCGTTTGGATAACCGCCGTCGCTCCACGACCTCTTAGCGATGTCCGTGTGAACATCGAGCGTTTCATTGAGGTTGTAATCAACGAGTTGCTCGATGAACGACGGAACGAGGTTGTAGGTGACTTTGGTGTCGGTTTCAGCCAATATGCCCGGCGAATCGACGTATTCGGTCATGGCGTGAACCCGAACCCAAGGCATCTCGTACATCCCGGTCAGCTTGTTCTTGTAGTACGGTTGGTGCTGGTGAAAGACGATGGCGAGGTTGAGTGCGTCGTCCACTTTTTCAACGGTGAGCGATTCAACGATTGGGAGATCTCTGGGGACGGTTGTGTTGGTGATGTTTTCTGCGTGCCACGCATGCGTGAAGGTTTCTGCCCCGTTGTTGCTGGCGGGATTTTGTGTGGGAAACGAAGCCCAGACGTTGCCTTCATCCTGCCACTGTGCGTAGACGATGATTTCAAACGAGGTGGGCGAACCGAACGCCGACCAGGGCAGCGCGAGTTCAGTGGCCTGATTGTCAGCCCAGCCCGCGTAGAGCTCGACCGGCGTGGACTGGTCGACCCACGCATTTCCATCGTAAGCGATGTGCTGGTTGTAGGTGTCGTCTTCCAGCACAAACCCGTGGTCTGCAGCGAACGGAAGGGTGTGTGCAAAACCCCAATCTCGAGCGAGGACGGAACCGCCCTCCGAGGTGTTCAGATAAACGAAAAGATCCGCTCCCTCAACGGTGGACTTCCAGTCCGTCCCGTCCCAACCGAGGAAGAGCATGGTTTCGTTCCAGGTCATTCGGAACTCAACGCCGCTGTCGTCGGTCGCCATGAGCGAATCCGCAGTCCAGTCCGAATGGGCCCCGTCAACCGTGATGTCGTCGGGGGTTTGTCCTTCGACAAATCCTGTAAAAAGAGAGGCGAAAAACACCAACACGATGAACACGGCCTTGGAGCGCATTGCTCAGCCCTATCATGATAGATTGAAAGGCTTTATCGCTTGATGGGGGCCATGGAAGGGAAAGGTGTTCTGTGCCACATCACCTCCCTGCCCAATTCAACCTTGGACGACGCTCTTCGTTTTCTGAGGTGGCTGCGCGATCAAGGGTACAGCGCCTGGCAAATGCTCCCACTGACACCGCCCGACGAGCACGGTTCACCTTACGCATCCCCAACCGCATTTGCGACCTGGCCGGCGTTGATGCGTGGGACGGAAGCTGAATCAATGCCCGACGACGACTATTGGCTGGAGGACTGGGGGCTCTATGCAGCCATCAAAGAGGCTCACGGTCATCGACCGTGGTTTGAATGGCCACGTCCGCTTCGCGACCGCCATCCTGAGGCGCTTGAGGCCTATCGAGACCAAGCCAAGCACCACGTCCTCGAGCAGCGGACGGTCCAGCACGC
>MDTG01047148.1_pt1 | contig 23437 bp, 24 predicted proteins | sample 811421 | NCBI WGS metagenome assembly MDTG01 (sample SAMN05326645, study PRJNA326480) | marine metagenome | isolation source: seawater | place: Pacific Ocean: South East | collected 2011
TGCCTTTGAGGCTGAGTATGGTGAGTGGGGATCATACTTTGTGTTTTCAGTAAAAAAACCCTCATATCCTAATGAGCCATAAACTTCATCTGTTGAAACATGATAAAACAATTTATGATTAAAATTATTGTACCATTGCTCTTTAGCAACTTGTAATAGGATAAGTGTACCCATAACATTAGTTTTAGCAAATGAAAAAGGATCTTCAATAGATCGATCTACATGGGATTCAGCTGCTAAATGAATTACTGAGTCAATATTATGCTTTTTAAAAATCTCCGATACTTTTTCTGAGTCACAAATATCACACTTTACAAATGTGTAATTATTTTTATTTTGTATATCCTTTAAATTTTCTAAATTTCCAGCATAGGTTAATAAATCCATATTTACAATATGGTATTCAGAATATTTATTAACCAACAATCTAACTAGGTGTGAACCAATAAAGCCAGCACCTCCGGTTACTAATATGTTTTTCATTTTTTTAGTTTATTAATACATTCTTCTAATGATTCTTTCCAATATGGTATTTTAATATTAAAATTTTTTTTGATCTTAGTTTTATCAAGTACTGAATAGTGTGGTCTTCTTGCTTTTGTTGGGTAATCTTTAGTTTTTACAGGATTCACTATACAGCTCAAATCTAAAAGCTCCATAATTGTAATCGCAAAATCATACCAAGATGCTTCTCCCTCATTAGAATAATGATAAATTATACCATTTTTGTTTATATTTTCATCCATAGACTGAGAAAGAATATCCAAACAAACTTTAGCTAAGTCTCTTGCATAAGTGGGTGTACCAATCTGGTCAGAAATAACATTCAATGATTTTTTTTCATTTCCTAATCTTTGCATTGTTTTAACAAAATTATTTCCAAATGATGAATATAACCAAGAAGTTCTAATTACAATTGAATCAACATTACTGTTTATAATAGCCAATTCACCTTCTCTTTTTGTTTTACCATAAATACTTACAGGATTTACTTGGTCAGATTCTCTATAAGGTTTTGAATGGTTTCCATCAAATACATAATCAGTTGAAATATGGATTAACTTACCTTTTACCTTTTGTAAAACTTTTGCAAGATTTTTAACCCCCTCTGAATTTACTTTTTGTGTAATTTGTTCTTCCTCCTCTGCTTTATCAACTGAGGTATATGCAGCACAATTAATAACTGCATTAATTTTATTGTCTATAATAAACCTTTCTAACAATTCAATATTGCAAATATCTAACTCTGGTATGTCTCTAAATAAACAATTTAATTTTAAATAATTAGTTGATATATGATTAATTTCAGATCCTAATTGACCATTTGATCCTGTCACTAGCACTTTCATATTTACAGCATAAAGGGAGATTCAAAGTCAGACAACATTGGAAGATTAGCATCTTTTTCTGATACTAATATTTGATTTTCATCGACTCCCCAATGTATATTCAATGTTGGATCATTCCAACAAATCCCTGAATCATAATTAGGCGCATAGACATTATCAACTTTATAACTAAAAATAGCAAACTCACTTAGCACTAAGAAACCATGTGCAAAACCTCTAGGGACAAAGAGCTGTCTTTTATTTTTACCTGAAAGTTCAACTTTTAAATGCTGACCATAGGTTTTAGAATTATTTCTGAGATCAACTGCAACATCCAAGACTTTTCCCTCAATACAACGTACTAATTTAGCTTGATCAAATGGGGGTTTTTGAAAATGAAGCCCTCTAAGTATACCGTAAGAAGATTTAGACTCGTTATCTTGAACAAATAGGACTTTACCAACAATCTCTTCAAACTTTTTTTGATTATAGGTTTCTAAGAAATATCCTCTGTCGTCCTTAAAGATTTTAGGTTCTAATATTATTAAGCCTTTAATCTTAGTTGTCGTAAATCTCATTTATTATTAACCAGATTTAATAAATATTGACCGTAACCATTTTTCTTAAATGGTTCTGCTAATTTTCTAACTTGGTCAGCATCAATATACTTCATTCTGAATGCTATTTCCTCCAAGCACGCTACCTTTAATCCTTTACGAGATTCAATCGATTCAATAAAATTTCCTGCTTCAAGGAGAGAATCATGAGTGCCAGTATCTAACCAAGCAAAACCTCTACCAAGGAGTTCAAGTTTTAATTTTTTTTGTTTCATATAAGCTTGGTTAACAGACGTGATTTCTAATTCTCCTCTTTTTGAGGGTTTTACATTTTTTGAAATTCGAATCACATCATTTGTGTAAAAATACAATCCGACAACTGCATAATTAGACTTTGGATTTTTAGGTTTTTCTTCAATAGAAATAACGTTTCCTTTTTTATCGAACTCCGCAACACCAGATCTTTCTGGATCCTTAACATAATATCCAAATACAGTCGATTTACCATTTGAGAGATTATATCTTGCGTTTTTCAACATTCCTGAAAAACCTGAACCGTAGAAAATATTATCCCCTAAAACTAAACAAACATGATCATTTCCAATGAATTCTTCTCCAATAATAAAAGCTTGTGCAAGACCATCTGGACTAGGTTGTTCTTTGTAGGTTAAATTAATACCAAAATTACTTCCATCCCCTAATAATTTCAAAAAGGTTGGTAAATCTTTTGGAGTGGATATTATTAATATTTCTCTAATACCTGCCAGCATCAAAACTGATAATGGATAATAAATCATAGGTTTATCATAAACAGGCAATAATTGTTTAGATACCCCTTTTGTTATGGGATAAAGTCTTGTTCCTGAACCACCGGCTAACACAATACCTTTCATTGTTCAAATAAATTTTTTATGTTTTTAAAATAAATTTAATTATTGTAAGATAAATTAAAATAATTATACTATAAATAAGCTGGTTTTTTTGGTAATGATTTTATCAATTTGTATACTAAATTGCTTTTAGGGAAAATAATAACCCATGCTGTTAAAAAAATAAGTTTTAAATCAATTGCTGTCGTCTGATTGTAATAATACCAAATTTCAACTTCAGTTTTATATGGTGCTATTTTTTCAGAATAAAACTTGTGTTTGTCTCCTTTAAAATTAGAAATCCATTTTTCTTCATCTCTAAAAATTATTGATCCTATTCCAGTAATACCAGGTCTAGATTTATAAATTATATTTCTTTTACCTGAGGGAAATTTATCAAAATCTACTTGCATTTGAGGACGAGGACCAACAATTGACATATCTCCAAATATGACATTAAAAATTTGTGGTAATTCATTAATTTTTGATTTTCTTAAAAACTTTCCAAAGGGTAGTACTCTTGGATCATTTCTTAAAGTCAAACTTCCAGTACCTATATTAGGACTGTTTTTAACCATTGTTGCAAATTTTATAATATTAAACTTTTTATTTAAAAAACCCAGTCTTTTCTGAAAATAAAAAACCTCTCCCTCACCTGTAAATCTCAAAATAATTATTATTAATATAAATAATGGAAGTAATACAATTAGTGCAAAGATCGAAATAAATAAATCAATAAATCTTTTAATCATTTAATTATTTATAAAACTTATTGGGACCTTCAAAAAATCTTTTGTTTGGATTATCCTCATAAAAATTAACATACCAATTTAAAGTTTTTTTTAATGATTGCTTCCAAGTTATTTTGGGATTAAACCTAAGTATTCTTCTAGCTTTTGATAAATCTGGACACCTTCTAGAAACAGATCCGGGGTATGTTGGTGCTAATTCATAGCTTCCATTAAAATTAAAGTATTTTCCTGTTTCTTTGACAAGATCCTCAATCGTAATTTCAATATCATTTCCGATATGAAAAATATCATTTTTTGCATTTTCACATTCCATTGCAAGTATTGTCCCTAAAGCACCATCATCAATATCACAAAATGCTCTAGTTTGATCACCTCCATAAATTTTGAAAGGAGTTTCTCCAGCAATAAATCTCTCAACTAAGTGAGGGATAACATGACCAAAACCCATTTTAGGTCCAATAATATTATTATATCTTATAATTTTACAGTTAAATCCAAAAACCCTTGAATAATTTAAAAAACCAGATTCACCTAACATTTTTGTTACGGCATATGTAAATCTTGGGTGATCAATAGGGTCAATGCAAAGAGGAATCTCTTCAGGTGTTGGGACTTTATATTTAAATCTATCTATTGTCCCAGAGTAACATTCACTAGTTGAGGTAAATAAAACATTTTTAACTGAAATATTTTTAATCCACTCTAACGAGTTATATATGAGTGCAGTATTAACTCTAATTATTTCATGCGGATTTTCCAAAGTATTATTGACTCCAATCATTGAGGCAAGCATATAAAAATCATCATATTCACTATCTAATAAGTCAAATTTTGATTTATCAGTAAAATCAGCTTTAAATAATTTAATATTATTCTCTTGGACAAAATTCATGAAAATTTCATCATCTTGATTGTGATGAAAATTATCAGCAATTGTTATGTCATAATTTTCACGTTTGGATAAAATTCTTGCAATTGCAGATCCAATAAATCCACCTCCACCTAATATTAATACTTTTCTTTTCATAATTAATTTATACATCTCCTCTTCCGAGAACTTTTACTTTGTTATTTTTATTTATTGCTTCAATATCTTTTTGTTTTAATATACCCAAGGCATCGAAAACTTTTACATTAGACATTTTACTTACTTCAGAGACCACCTTAGGGTTTTTATACTCACTATGAGCAGCAGAAAAAACAATTATATCCCATTTCATATTTAGCTTTTTATCTAAATCTTTTGACACTTTTAAATTAATTTCTTCCCAGTATTGAACATATGGATCATGAGTATCTACAATTGCGTTTTCATTAACACAATTTAAATAAAATGGTTCTACTGGTGAATACCTAGTATCTCCAACATCACTTCTGTAGGAAACTCCTAATAACAATATTTTTTTATTTAACAATGATTCTAATGCAAAGGCTTTTTTCATAAAATTAAAAGCATAATGCGGCATTTTATCATTAATTATTACACCTTTTTCACTTTGCTCTAAAATAAAATCACTATTGAAATGATTAATTTTTGCCCATGATGCCAGTAATGGATCTTTAGTTAAACAATATCCTCCAACGCCAATACCTGGATACATTAAATTTGAATGGGTTGGTCTCATTCTAATTGCATCAACAATTTCATAAAGGTTAACACCAGCCTCTTCTGCGTATCTTGACCATTCAACTGCAAATGCAATATTCATTGCTCTATATGAATTTTCCAATACTTTGGCCATCTCAGTAGCATTAGTATTTACTAACCTGGTTAATGGATACTCTGCAGTTGAAATAATCGTTCTTAAAAACTTTTCAGTTTCAATAGCTGAGCTTTCATCAATTCCAGAATAAACTCTGTAGAAATTTTTGATGGAATTAATATATTCTGGTCCAGGCATAACTCTTTCATATGAATGACCAATTTTAATTTTATTAGTAGATAAGTTTCTTTTTAATAATTCTTCATGAATAATTGGTTTGACAACTTTCAAACATGTTCCTGGGGGAACTGTAGTTTCAACTAAAATTAAGACATCTTCTTTACAATTTTGACCAATGGTTCTAATTGCACTTTTAAAAGGTTTTAAATCTACATCAAATGACTTCAAATTACCATTACTGTCGGAATCTTTTTGCACATCTAAATTGATATCTACTATAATAACACTCGCATATGAATAAGCTGAAGTGTCGTATGTAGCTAAAAAATTACCTTTATTTATTGATTTTTGAAAATACTCTTCAATTTTAGGATCTTTGGATTTGATAGGGAAAATACCTTTATTGATACTATTAATTATTTCTTTATTTTTTTTTAAGTCAACTCCAATAACAGAATATTCATTTTTTAGTGAATTTGATACTACTAAAGACATAACTGCACCAACAAAACCTAACCCCTGAATAACAACTACGTCATTATTTTTATTTCTTTTTAGAAACTTTTTTATGTCCATAAATAAGTTTTTTTAATTATTAATAATCTTCAATTAGTTTTCTTGATTGAATTGCTTTTTTATCCATTATTCCCCATTTATTAAAATAATAAATTATGCTTTTTAAATGATATAAAAAAAGTTTAAGTCTTGAACTAGAACCTTTTTCATAATTATGAGTAACAACCAACGATGGATCAAATAGAATCAAGTTTTTTCCGTATAATCTCCTACATAAATCGGTATCTTCCTCATACATAAAAAAAATTGGGTCAAATAACCAACTAAAACCTTGTTTATTATAAATACTAATATTTATTAAAAAAAAACAACCACTAATATGAGGAACAACTCTAACGTCAGAATTTATTTCTTTCAAATAATATGGATATTGGCCATAAAAACTTTTTATTTTATCAAATAAGGTTGGTAGAGCTCTGGTAACTTTTTGATTTGAACCATCCTCATTTCTAATCAATGGGCCAGTTAAAGCTACATCATTATTTGATAAAAATTTTTTTGGACAACATTTTATTTTCAAATCAGTGTTTGAAATAATGACTTTTTGAAATCCATTTTTTTTAAACCATTCATAATTGTGGTTATGACCTTTACCATAACCAACATTTTTTTTTGATTTAAAAATTAAAATATCATCTGGGAATTTATAATTATGTTGGGAATTTAAAAAAACTATAATTTTGGTATTATAGTTCTTAAATATTTTTTTAAAATTTTCAAGAAATTTTAAAAATCTTATTTCCGGTTCATTGAAAAGGACAAGTGAAAGCCCAATTTTGTACATAATTAATATTTTGACAATGATAAGGCAAACTCAACTAAAATCGAGAGCTGTTTTCATTAAAAATTGATAATTTTCAAATATAATTTTCCCAGAAATATATTTTTACTATCGTTTATGCCAATTTTTATGATTTGTTAGTTTCTTGTAGTATTTTGAAAAAATACTTCTAAAATTTCTATCAAATGCAAGACCTAGTTTTTTAATAATACCCTCTGACTGAAATGTAAAGAAACTTGTTACATGATTGTAATCTTTATCATTTGTAGAAACTGAACTAAAGTAATAGTTACTAATACATCTTCTTGGACTTTTATTTTTTACTTTAGACACACCATGATAACTGAGGTCATTTGTCTCCATTAAAACTAAAGAGTTAAATTCACTAAAAATAGTCTTTGAAGATTTATTTATTCCCTCTGGGAAAAGATCCTTAATTACCCAATATTTAAAATTACCATCAGAAAAACTTGATATTGGTTTTAATAATCTTTTTTCAATTAAACTAATAATTTGATTTTTATTCATTTTTATTTGAAATTTAAATTAACTACATCCAGGATTAAATTAATCATTTAAAATACAAATTTAATTAAATTCAAATAACAAAATTAAACTAGGGTTCTTTTAATAATCTTTATTTAAGATTTTGATAACTCTTCCAGGGTTACCTGCAACAACAGAATTTTCAGGAATATTTTTTGTAACAATACTACCTGCAGCTACAACTGTATTTGAACCAATTGTTACACCCTTTAAAATACATACATTCTCACCAATCCAAACATTATTTTTAATTATAACCTTTTTAGAAAATAGTTTTTGATATTTCCAGGGTATTTGAAAATCCACTGACTTTGTTAAATTTCCATGGTCGTGATCGGTAATAAATACATTACTTGCAATCAAAACATTTTTTCCAATATATATGCTCTCTACGCAAGCTATATGACATTTATCATTTATTTGAACATTTGAGTCAAAAACAAGTTTTGGTGTTTTATTTCCAATTTTATAACATTCAAACCTATTATTTCTACCGGTTGTAAAATTCTTACCGAAAGAAATAAAGCGATAATTTCTTAGATCAATAGGTAGCCTTACCAATCTTGCAGGATTAAAAAAAATCTTGGTTATAATAAAGGATAGTATCAGATTAGGCAATTGTGTTATGTGATATTTCATAAATCTAAAATTTAGTTATTAAGATTCTTTTCAAATATTTTAAATAAATCCAGATAATAAAAATCCAGTATAAGTAATTTAGATTTTTTTTTATTGCATTAACTTCTCCAATTAACATTAATTTAAGGTTTGCACTTAAGCCTTTAATACCATAGGCTATTTTTTCTTCGACATTTCTGATCATCGTACTGTTTATAATAGGAAAAGATCCAATAGATTTTATCACTTTAAGGTAAAAATCTCCATCTTCGGCATGAGTCATTTTTTCATCAAACCCATTTATTGATAAAAAAAACTCTTTATAGATAATAACAGAACTGACATGAGGACCCCAACTAATCATCTGATCAATAACTTTCAGGAAAAATAATTTATCAGGTTTTTTTGAAAATCTTTTTTGACTACCAATACATTTTAAATTATATTTTAAAAGTGTTTTAATTTGAATTTGAATTTTATCATCAATCCAAATATCATCAGAATCACAAAAGGCAATTAAATTATTTTTTGAAAAATTAACACCATAATTTCTTGCTGAACTAACTCCACCATTAGGCTTTGTAAATAAAAATACTTTCTCAAAAGAGTTTACTTTTTCAAATATTTTTTTCGACTCAGATTTAAAAGACCCATCGTCAACTACAATTATTTCTGATTTAGGATAAGGGTCTAAATTTTTTAAAATACTTTCTAAAACAACTAAAAAATTTAAATCAGGATTATATGTAGGAACAACTACTGATATCATATTTTATCTAAATTTTCTCTTTTAATTCCCTCCAAATTACCACCTCGAGTTAAATTAATAAGAGAAATATTTTTTTTAATTAAAAAATTATTCGCAGTATTCAAAGAATAATTAATTCTTTCACCAGCAGTTTCAAATGTAGGATCAAGTTTATTTATGTTTATAATATTTCTTTTGTTAACATCATTTGAGTAACCAGCATCTATGCCAAGCAAATAGATTTTTGTATATCCAAGAAAATATGCAATTTGAACTGCACTGTATGCAACTGTATAACCATCATAAATAACTAAATTAGGGTTTTTTGAAAATTTAGTCTTATATGGTTTTTTAAAATATTTGCCATAATGATCAAGCATATGTAAGGGAAATGAAAAAAAATTTTTGTTTTTTAAAAATGGTTTTTTATAATATATAGTTGTACCAATAAAAGATTTAAAAGAGTTTGAATTTTTTTTTATCAAATGTTTTAATTTTTCAAAAACTTGGAAATCTTGAATAACATAATAGTCAATTTTAGATATTTTTTTTTCATCAAGCCAACATATTAATGAATTTAGACCTATAATATCTATATTTTTAGAAATCAACTTTTCTATATCTGATGCAAGTAAACTTGGACCTGTTCCAACTATGACACATGATTTTTTGTTATTTATATTTTTTTTTGTTGTTGATTTATAACTAGACAAACCACGTCCATAAATAATAATAAAGTGGTTAATTCTAATAAGCAATGGAACAAAGTACTTAAAATGAAATATTCTGTAAACTTTAAATAGGTTGGTTAAGATAAATTTCATATAGTTTTTTAGCGTAATCATTAATTGAATTAAACTTAGTTTCAAGAAAATATTTATACGAAGTCTTTCTTTTGATATTCGTATTTAAATAAAGTGCATTAGCCCATTCTTCAAGACTTGATTCTAAACTAATTTTTCTTAAATTTTGAGTAACCTCTAAATCTTTTGGTAATATATCACTAACGACTGTAGTTAATCCATTAATTTGACTTTCAACAGCCACAATACCTAATCCCTCAAATAAACTTGGAAGAAAAAAAACGTCAAAGGCATTATAAAACTTATTGATGTCATTTCTTGGTTTCAAAAATGTAACAAACTTTGAAATTTTTAATTCTTCAACATAATTCTTGATTTCCATTTCTTTTTCACCATGTCCAATGATAAATAAGTGAGCATTTAATTGATTTATTTTTAATAACCTATTAAAGACATCTAATAGAAAGATTTGATTTTTTTGTAAAGAATATCTACCAATATGACCAACTACAAACTTATCACTTAAATTAAATTTATTTCTAATAGATTTTCTAAAATTAGTATTAAACTTAAAATCATTTATTACCATTGAATTAGGTAAAATTATAAATTTACTCTTACCGTACATCCATCGACCTGCCTCATTTGAACATGCTAGTTTATGAGTTGCAAATATCCATATAAATGAAAATATTTTATTAAATATTTTTGTAATTATTTTTTCATTAGGATAATACTGGTGGCTATGAATAATCCTCGTCTTTATACCAATAAAATAAGATATTAGTAAAGGATACCAGCTTGCATAATTTAAATGTATATGCACAGAGGAAGGTCCTTCTTTCTTAAGAATTCTAATAAAATTTAAAGTGAAAGATATAATATTCTTTCTTTTACTTTTAATAGTATAAACATTAAAACCTTTTTCTTTAAATTTTTTAGTAAGTAAACCATCAATAATGTCGTGTTTAATAAAAACTTGATCTACTCCTTTGAGATTCATTTTCTCAAGAATTGAAATGTATCTTTCAAGAACACGTTCAATTCCCCCTCCATCAATACCTGGCACTAAATGAAGATTCTTTTTCATTATTTAAATTTATTAAAGATAAAATTAGCCATTCAAAACCAATTACATTATTTAAAACAAACCATATTAAAACTAAAAAAATATTAATCCCAGTAAACCGTTTTAAATCAATTAATATGACGATTAACCAAATAAGTCCAAACCTTGCCAATCCGTCAAATAAATGACTATGATGGCCAACAGGACTCAACAAAAAATCTGTAGCAAAATCTACATTTTCTTTATAAAAACCTATTCCAAAAAAAGGATTTTCTAGAAAGGTTTGAATACTTACTAAAGCCAATGGAAACCTTATTAATTCTTCAGCGTTCGCATCAAATTCAGCCAAAATTTCTAATCTATTTTGAATATATTCAGGTGGATCAAAATTCATGATTAGAAAGCTCATTAAAAAAATAATTGAAAATAAAGAAATTAAAGAAGATTTTTTAAAACTGAAATACTTAATTATTAATCCACATAAATAAAGTAAAATTGATGTTGTCTTAGCAGAAAGCAATAGGAAAATAAATGTTAAAACATAGAGTTTTTTATTTCCTTTGTTAAGTGAAATTAAAACAATAACAAAAGATCCGATTGTATTAATCAATAATAATTGTAATCCTCTTGGAATATCTAATTCGTTTGTTAAACTTTCAAAATTTAAAGATTGAGTTGCACCAGGGTAAAAGATGAGTATTAATATGTTGATTAATACTACAACACTAATAAAATTAGTATTTAAGTTAATTTTAATTGAATTCTTTGATGTAATAAGAGAAATTAGAAAAATTAATAACAGAAAATAGTTCCCAATATCTGTTTTCTCTAGTCCAAAAATATAATAAAGGGTAAGAAAAAGAGTACATAACAAAATTATTTTAAGATTCTTAAATATTTCAGAGTAAATTGTAAATAAAAATAGTATTGAAGTTAGGTAGATATACTCCAATCCAAAATTAATCAATAAAATACCTATTATTATATGTTTAAATAAATTTCTGCTTTTTTCCAATCTTCCAAATTATCTATATCTATTGATTCTTTCTCATCAACGACAATCATCTTACATTTTTTACCATATCTAATCCCTTTACTAAATTCATTTACAGAGCATAAAAAAAATGAGCTCGTCTCAAGATAAATAGGTTTCAAGAGTTGCGTTTGAATTGGATCATTTGGATTAAAGTTAATAGGTTCATTTCCAAATCTTGCAAAAGTATAATGCTCAGATACACTTATTGCAGAGTCATATCCAGTTTTTAAAGATTCTAAAGCGCATTTAATCGATGTTAATGTTAAAAAAGGTGAGGTAACATGAAATAAAAAATAATAATCAGCCTTTATATTTTTTGAAAATAATTTATAAATATCTTTTCCCTTGGTGGAGGAAGAATCCAGACTATTTGGTCTTTTAAGAAAAAGGCAACCATCGGGCAAATACTTTTTAATTTTAGCTGAACTACAATATACATACACTTCATCAAAAAGCCCAGAATCTATTACAGTATCAAGACTATGACGAATTAAAGGTTTGTCTCCCAAAGTTTTTATATTTTTATCCTTGAGTCTCTCACTATTCAGTTTTACCGGACAAAAAGCTACAATTTTCATAAAATTAAATCTTCAAGAACCAAAGTTCCAATTGGTTCATTATTTTCTATTACAACTAAACTGGAAATATTATTGTCATGCATTTTCTTTTTTGCAATAATTATTGACTGATTTGAAAGAATACAATGTGGTTTATTAGAACCAATATCATCTAATTTAGGGATTGTCTTATTTTTGGAAATACCTCGTCTAATATCTCCATCTGTAATTAACTTTAAATTATTATTATATTCGAGGATAACTGCAGTAGATTTATTCTCAACCATATAAGATATTAATTCTAAAGTTGTTACCTTATTTTTTATTAGCCAAGGTTTAAAAAAATCTCTAACAGAAAGATTAAGTATTTTTCCAAGCGAACCGCCTGGATGATTTTTTGAAAAATCTAGTTTAGTAATTTTTTTATGTATCATCAAAGTTGAAGCGATAGCATCGCCAACTGACATAAGCAATGTAGTTGATGACATTGGAGCTAAATTTAACGGACATGATTCTTTACTTACCTCAACTTTAAGATGAAAATCTGCTTTATTAGCAATTGTACTTTCAGGATTTTTAGTTATTGCAAAAATTGAAGAACATTTATCTTTCAAATACGGCATTAACTCTACAACTTCTTTACTTTCACCACTGTTACTTAAGACAAGAACACTATCTGTTGATTCAATCATACCTAGATCCCCGTGAGATGCCTCACTAGGATGAACAAAGAAACTTGAAGTTCCAGTTGAAGATAAAGTTGCAGCTATTTTTCTTCCTACTAAGCCAGATTTGCCTATACCAATAACAATTAGCTTTCCTTTTAATTCAATTAAATTTTCTAGAAACAAAGTTAAATTTTCAATATCAAGACTATTAACATAATTAATGAGTTGATTAGACTCTTCAGTGACTATTCTTTTGAATTCATTAACAAGATTATTTACTTTCATTTTGGATTAAATTTTGTATTTATTTTAATTTTTAAAAATTAATATTTGAATTTAAACATTGTTGTAATGTTCATTTTTTGTTTTTTTTATAATTTCTAAAATTAATGATCTATTTGAAAAAACGCCTAAAATTATCATAATTACAATTAAGTTGAAGATGTAAATTTTAACAATTATATACTCAGATGGATTTATAATCAATATCAAAATAATTGAAAATAAATTTGCTAATGAAATACATATAAGTGGTTTATTTAAAATCATAGAAGATTTATAAATTATATTTTGTCTAATACCTATCTCGTTCATTATAATTGGAAATAAAAGCAATGATATTCTAGAACTTGTATCCAGAACAAAGTTGCTCAATCCAATTAAAACAAATAAACTAGGTAGTAATATGGTAGTTAATAAGCTTAGTATTGCAACTATAATAGTTGATAAATTTTTATCATGATTATTTAAATCATAAGAAATAATCTTATTCTCTACAAACTTTGTAAAAAACATTAAAGAAGACAATATAGTTAGGTTTACAGCATATATTCCTAAATAATCAACATTTACTGATTTTAAAAAAAATTTATCAATTCCTAAAAACACTGCAATGTTTAATAAATAAAAATATTTTACAAAACTTATATTAGAAACTAAATCTGAAAATTTAATTTTAGTTGATCCTTTAATTGAACCAATTAAAATGATTAATGAAAAAAATAACCCAGTTGTGTAACCGTAAACCCTACTTTCTAAACTAAATTCATAAATAAATTGAAAAAGTATTGAAAAAGAGATTGCCAGTAATAATGGGATAATTTCAAGTATTGTTCCTTTTAATAAATTTCCTTTTGATATTTCAAAAATTGACAACTGAACTCTTACAATTTCAATGATCATACAAACACACATGAAAAAAACCAAGACATTATTGAAATAAAAAGACAAATAATAAAAAGACAATGGAGCTAATAAAATAGATGCTAAAATTGATACTTTAATTAACTGTTTCTTTTGTCTATTTTGTATTATTTTACTTTTTAGGGTGATATTATTTCCCAATCCAGATAATGTCGTAAATACTGTTGTGACCACTAAGAAAAATGCCCAAAATCCCAATTCTTCAGTTGTTAATATCCTAGCAAAAAAATATAAACTTACAAACTGAAATAACTTTAAAATTATTTGAAAAAATAACGTGCGATCTTTTATCAAATTAAAATTTAAAAATTTTTTCACCACAAAAATCTCGTATTATCAAAAAATAAAAAAAGTAATAATCTATTTGAAAATATTAATATGAATATTGGAAAGACTAGATTGTAGTAACTAATTTTCTTATTGCTACAAGGTTTTTTAAGAGACTTTCTAATTTATTTATGTTTAACATATTTGCACCATCACTTTTTGCATTAGCTGGGTCAAAATGTGTTTCTATAAACAAGCCATCAATATTATTCACAACTGCTGCTCTAGCAATAGTTTCAATCATATCAGGTCTTCCACCTGTAACACCATTAGCTTGATTTGGTTGTTGTAAAGAATGTGTTACATCTAAAACTGTTGGTGCTAATTTACGCATCTCTGGAATTGCTCTAAAATCTACAACCATATCTTGATAACCAAACATTGTTCCTCTTTCAGTTATCCAGGCTTTTTCATTACCAATATCCTTAAGTTTTTGAACTGCATGTTTCATGGCAGAAGGACTCATAAACTGACCTTTCTTAAGATTTACAACTTTACCTGTTTTTGCAGCAGCAACTAAAAGATCTGTTTGCCTTACTAGAAAAGCAGGAATTTGTAGAACATCCACATATTCGGCAGCTTTTGCTGCATCAGAAACTTCATGAATATCTGTAATTGTTGGTACATTAAAAGTTTTTGATACTTTACCTAAAATACCTAATGCCTTTTCATCTCCGATTCCTGTAAAACTATCAATTCTACTCCTGTTTGCTTTTTTAAAACTACCTTTAAAAACGAACGGTATTTCTAATTTATTAGTAATTGAAATTATTTTATCAGCAATTCTCAAAGCCATCTCTTCACCTTCAATAGCGCATGGACCACATAAAAGAAAAAAGTTATTACTACTAGTGTGCTTAATATTTGGGATTTTTTCTAAAAAATTACTCATATATCTTTACTAAACTTTTTTATTTTGATAACTAACAGATCTACCTATCTTTTTTTCCCAATCTTTTTCAGGTCTCACTTTTAGATTTGTTTTCCAACCACCTGCGATTGTATTTAATTCTATCTTATATTTTTTTGAAAATGACAAAAGTGCATTAACATCTTTTGGGAAACAAGTTCCACCATACCCCAACTTACCATCGTGTCCTGGTACATTTAGATGACTATCACCAATTCTACCATCAGAAATAAAACCTTTCATAGCATCATCCCAGTTAGCACCAATTTTATCACAGATTATCTTAAACTCATTCATCATACTTACTTTGGTAGCAAAAAAAGTATTATTCATATATTTTGTCAGCTCTGCTGTTTTTGAGTCTGTCTGAATAATATTTTTATTTTTAAATCTTTGCAAAAATAGATTTTTAGCTTGGTCAGTTAAAGTAAAATTTCCACCTAATATAATTCTAGATTGAGTAAGCATATCTAATTTTGCAGTTCTTTCAGTTAAAAATTCAGGAGAGAAAATAATTTTAAGGTTTGAATATTTCTTTGATAACCTTTCTGTTGTACCAGGTAAGACAGTAGATTTTAAAATATAAATTGGTTTATTACTAGCTTTTTCAAATGTACTTTCAACATATGAAATGTCTTGAGATCCGTCCTGAAACATAGGAGTTGGAACACAAATGAATACAAAGTCACAATTGTGTACAGATTCTATATCATTTAAACTCCTAGATGGGTCTTTATCATAAATATAAATTTCAGAAATTGATGAAAAAGCAAATGAAATTGCTTCTCCAACAAAACCATTTCCGATAACACCAACTTTTATTTTATTCATTTCTTATAATTAGGAAGTTAGAACCACGGCTTCGCCAAAAAACCACATCAATATTGAAATTGATGTAAATAATTAATAACGTCAAAAATAGTTAAAGTCTTTTGTTTTTATGTTGAATCAGTCACAAAAAAATTAACTTTTCTTATTATTTTTAAAAAATCATAAAACTTGAATGAAAAAAACTGTTTTGGTAACTGGAGCTGCTGGATTTTTAGGATCACATCTATGTGATTTTTTTCTTTCTGAAAATTATAAAGTTATTGGTATTGACAATCTGATCACAGGTACTTTAAATAACCTCTCACACCTAAGTTCTAATGCAGATTTTGAGTTTAAAAAAATTGATATCACTAAAGACTTTAACATTGATAATAATTTAGATTTTATATTACATTTTGCTTCTCCTGCTAGTCCAATTGATTATTTGAAAATTCCTCTGGAAACTCTCAGAGTTGGTTCATTGGGTACTGAAAAAGTATTAAAAATTGCTTTAAAGAATAATGCTAGAATATTGATTGCTTCTACTTCAGAGGTTTATGGTGATCCCTTAGTTCATCCGCAGAACGAAGAATATTGTGGTAATGTAAATCCTGTTGGACCCAGAGGAGTTTATGACGAGGCAAAGCGATTTCAGGAAGCATTAACAACTGCTTACCACACATATTATGGTCTTGATATTAGGATTGCTAGGATATTTAATACCTATGGATCAAGAATGAGAGTAAATGATGGAAGAGCTATCCCAGCTTTCATTGGGCAAGTTCTTAGAGGGGAGAACCTAACAGTATTTGGAGATGGTTCTCAAACTAGATCTTTTTGTTTTGTTGATGATATGATTGTGGGAATATATAAATTACTACATTCGAATTACACAAGACCTATGAATTTAGGAAATCCTGAAGAGATAAGATTGATTGATTTTGCTAAAGAAATTATTACCTTGGGAGGAAATAACAATAAAATCATTTTTAAGTCTCTTCCGGTCAATGATCCTATTAAAAGAAAACCTGATATAACAAAAGCAATAAATATTTTGAATTGGAAACCTAAAATTTCAAGAAAAAAAGGATTAGAAATTACCTTCAACTATTTTAGAACTTTATCTTTGGAGGAATTAAATAAAAAAGAACATAAATTTGACTAATATAATTAGTAATCATGGATAGATTTTCAAAAATTAATTTGCTACTAATTTTTATCCTTGTTTTGTTTATTAATTCCTGCTCATACCCCGAAATGGTTAGAAATGAATTAGTCTATGAAAATGATTTTGAAAATTCAGATTTAAATAAAATAGATGGTGGTGGTTTATCAAGTTTTAATAACACAACGGTACTAGGGGACTTCAATAATGATGGTTTCATCCTTTTTCTAGATGATATTGGTGCTCATGATTATGTTTTTATTTCATTTGATTTATATATTCATGGTTCATGGGATGGAAATTTTAATGGTTTTAAAGAAAATGACAGGGCGGATAAGTGGATTATGGAATTCAATCCTGATATGGATTTATTCAAAAATCCCTCAACTAGTTCCTTTGTAACAACATTTTCAAATAGCCCTTGTTGGCCAAATTATTGTCTCAGACAATCTTTTCCAGAATCTTTTCCTTTTGAAAATAATCCTAAATTAGGCTCATTTAAAGTCAATTTGCCCTCAAAATGCTCAGACAACTTTTTTGGCGGTCCAACAACAATGTATCAATTAGAAAAAGGATTTAAAAGCTCTGGGAATAATATAGTTTTAAGATTTTATGATGAACTTTACCAACCTAATGCAATTGATAAAGATGGTATTCCACAACAAAAATGTGATGAAAGTTGGTCAATTGATAATATTAGAGTACGCGTAGTTACTTATCAATGAAATTAAAAAATCTCTTTTTTTTATTCTATCCAATTTTAATAATTGGACAAAACATAAACTTAAATAATGACTTTAATAATCAATTTATACGTTATTCTGTTTTATCAAATGAGTTAGACACTGAATTGTCTTTTAATATTAGACCATTAAATTTCAGTCCGTTCTATGAAATTTTAGGTAATCAACATAAAACTATTTTAAGTAATTCATCCAAAACAATTAAAATAAAAACTTTGGGAATTGATTATTTTGTTGAATATAATTCTCATCACCCCTATAATAGAAATAATGGTACTATGATTCCAAATAGAGGTTATCAACATATAATCTCACCAGGATTATTTTTTAAGGCTGGACCCTTAACAATTCAATTCAAGCCTGAACATCACTTTAGTCACAACAAAGATTTTGATGGTTTTTGGGAGGGCCACTACTCTGTGATTTGGGCTAAAAGATACCAACTTTGGAATCGTATTGATATGCCTGAAAGATTTGGAAATACCAATCATAATAAAACGACTTTTGGGCAGTCTAGTATCAGACTTAATTGGAAAAATCTTTCATTAGGAGTTTCTAATGAAAACTTGTGGTGGGGTCCATCACTCAGAAACAGTATTATGATGAGTAATCATGCTGAAGGTTTCAGACATATAACTTTTAATTCAATAAAACCAATAAAAACTTTTTTAGGAAATTTTGAGTGGCAAGTGATTAGTGGCAGATTAGAAAGCTCTGGCTTTACTCCACCTAGAACTGATTTTGAACATGCTGGCACAAAGTTATATGTTCCTAAGATTAATCAAAACGGTAAAACTGATGACTGGAGATATCTTCAAGCATTTATTTTCTCTTATTCACCTAAGTGGATAGATGGTCTTTCTTTTGGATTTATTAGATGGGTTCAAATGTATTCTGCCTTAGTAGAAGGAAAATATTGGTGGATGGAGGGTAATCCTACTTATTTTCCAGCTTTTCAAAATTTTTTCAGAAAAAATGATATATTCGAAAACTATGAGGCTCAGACCAATCAAGCTGCAGGACTTTTTTTAAAATGGGTTTGGAAAGATTCTAAAGCAGAAATTTATGCTGAATTTCATCACAATGATTCAAAACAAAATTTAAGAGATTTACTTTTAGATTCTGATCACAGTAGAGCAGCAACAATAGGACTTCAAAAGATTTTCAATATTAATAATGATGATTTTCTATTCAATTGGGAATGGACTCAAATGGAACAGACAGGTAGCCGGCTGATAAGAAATGCAGGTTCATGGTATGAACATGGTTGGGTTTATGATGGATATACAAACAAGGGTGAAGTTTTAGGAAGTGCTATAGGTCCTGGATCAAACTCTCACTACTTTTCTTTAAATAGAATTAGAAATCAAGAATTAATTGGAATAGGCTTAGAAATTGTTGATAATGATAATGATTTTTATCATGAAGCATTTGCTTCAGCAAGAGATTATAGAAGGTATTGGAAAGATATTAGCCTTCACTTTAAATACAATAAACAGTTTAAGCATTTTAATCTCTCAAGTAATTTAGTTTATATAAGAAGTTTGAATTACCAATGGGAGTTAGATGATTTAGTTACACCATACTACCATCCTGGCAGAGATGTAGATAATTTTCACATGAGCTTAAAACTTACCTATTTTGGAAATTGGTAATACTATAAAAAACATTTATATATTGTTTAGAAATAAAATCCCAATCATACTTTTTTGGTAGTGTATAGCTGATGTTTTTTTGGATAAGTATATCATAAATGTCCTCAAATTCATTTATTTTTTTTGAAATTGAGTTTTTCTTAAATAAAACTGAGTATTTATTTTCTAACATTTCTCTATTAAAAACAGTATCTAATGCCAAAATTTGACAGTTTAAATCAAGTGCATTAATCATAGTTGGATTAGTTCCACCAAACTCATGACCATGTATGTAAGAGTAACAATTATCGTATAAGGTTTTTAAATCAATTTGATTATTTATATAACCAGTAAAAATGACTTTTTCTGAGGACAGTAATTTAATATCATTTGCATATTTGTCATTATATGGAACATCACCAACTATAATAATTGATTTATCTGAGTTGGATTTTAAAAAACCTTCTATTATTTGTTTACAGTTATTATCAGGAATTAATCTACCGACTATTAAATAGTACTGTTTTTTTTTAAGGCTTAATTTTTCTAATATTTTAGATTTTTTGTCAGCTATCATCGTTGATCCATATGCAATAACAGTTGATTTTATACCAAAAATATTTCTGTATACTTCGTTCATTTCAATAGAATCAGTAATAATTTCATCAAAGAAAATGGTAGCTAACTTTGATGCAAATTTAAAATATATTGAGCCTAAACCTTTCCATTTTGGCCTAAGCCATTCCAATCCGTCAACATTGATACAAGTTTTTTTTCTAAAGATTTTTGTCAATAATCCAAAAGGACCATTCGCTGAATTCACTACTAGAACAACATTGTTTTTTGAAAAACATACATGAATAAATGAAAAAAATGAATTGTATAATTGTGAAAATACTTTAGAGTTTATAGATGGTGTGTAAACTAAATTTATTCCATTATATTTTTCAGGTTTGTAATGAAATAATTTTCTATGGCAATAAACTGTAACTTCATGACCAGATTTTACTAGTCTTTCAGCAAGTTCTTTTACTAAAGTTTCATATCCAGAATAAACATAAGGATATCCTCTGCTTCCAATAATTGCTATTTTAAGTTTTGTTGACAACATCATTAATTATTTTTTTTAAACTATTATTAAATGAACTTATATGAAATTTTTTGTCAACAAAACTTTTACAATCTTTAACATGTTTTTGTTGTAAATCTTTATCATCTAAATATTTGAGAATTGAATCACATGATTTAATTGTTGATAAAGGATCTATTAATAAACCATTATTCCCAGAGTCAAGAATTTCATATGCCCCACCTAGATTTGTACATATGATCGGAAGATTACTTTCTATAGCTTCAAATATTACAGTTGGTAATGGATCTGGACTTATTGGACAATGAATAAAAAAATCTGATTCATAAAGGTGACTTTTAATATTCTCTTTAAAACCTATAAAATTTATATTTTTCTCCAAATTATATTCTTTGACTTTTTCTTTTAACTTATTATGATAAAGTTCATATTCAGGCAATGTATCACCAAGGATATTTAAGATTATATTTTTTCTAAATTTTGAAAGCTTATAGAAAAGTTCAATTAGAAATAGATGACCTTTATAAGGAATTATTCTAGAAATATTAATGAAATTGATTGTTTTGTTATTTAGATTTTTTTCTTTTTTGAAATTAAATTTAAACCCATTGTAAATAGTTGTTATTTTATCTTTTGTTAATTCATTATTTACCCAATAATCTTTGACAGAATTTGATACTGCAATAAGCTTGTTCGAAAATATTTTAAAAAAATTAACTAGAAACTTAGTGTATATTTTTGATGAATTTGGTATTTCGTGAAGATGAAAAATAGTAGGTATATCCATTAATTTAGCCGCAATTGCAGGACTGATAATAGTCGATGTGTTTATGTAAACTAAATCAACTTTATTTTTTAAAATATATTTTTTTATTAGAAAACTCGATTTTATTATAAAATATAATCTATTAATTAACCCAAAAAAATTAAAATATCTTTTTCTAAATACACCTAGCTCAATAATATTTAACTTACAATTTTTTATAATTGGACTTTTATTTAGTGGTCCATCATTTGGTAAAAATAAATGAATCTCAGAGCCTTCTGATATAAAAAATTTAATAATATTGAGTAAAATTTTGCTCGATCCATATAAATCGTTTGAGCTGTGTGCTATCAATATTTTATTTATAGATTTTTTCAAATTCTTTAATAAAATTACTTTGATTAAATCTTTTACTATTTTGTTTGCCAGAATTAATTAGGTCTTTTCTTAAATCTTCACTATTTAAAAGAATTTTCAATTTTTCGGAAAGATCATTATCATTTCCAACTTTAAAATACAATATGGAATTTTTTCCAATTTCCTTAAATACTTCTATATCTGAGCAAATAACAGGAACACCCGACCTCATTGCTTCAATTAAGGGGATTCCAAAACCTTCATCGATCGAAGGAAAAACATAAATAATTGACTGTGAATATAATTTAATAATCTCATTTCTTGACAAATACCCAGGAATTATAATATTTTTTTCTAAGCCATATTCATTTACATAATTTATGACTTCTCTATATACTTTATTATTTCCATTAAGAAATGTTGGGCCTGCTAAAACCAATTCAAACTCAGAGTAGCCTTCGTCATTAATCTTTTTAAAAGCTTTTACTAAGGTTAACAAATCTTTTCTCCTTTCAAAGGTGCCAATATGAGTGATATATTTTTTTTTAGCTGATTTAATATTACTAAAAATTTTTTCAGAACTTTGGTAAATTGGTTTAATATGATAGTTTTTAAAAATATCTGATAAACTGTCTTTAGAATAGTTACTTGTTGTCACAATTTCAGTTCTGTAATCAATTCCAGCTTTAATTAATACAATAAAATATTTTCTCCATAAACTGGGATAATTTTGTGGATATTTCCAAAAAAGGTTATCATGAATAACTACTATTTTTTTTGATGTTGTAAAAACTGGTGCCACGTAATCTGGGCAAATCAAAAAATCTACTTTATTATAATATAATTTTATTGGCAATACTATTTGTTTCCAAAAAAGATATGTGATTTGAAAAATCCATCTCACCAACCTAAACTTCGAGTTAATAAAAAACTTTTTATTTTTTAAACTTTCAATATTATGAGAAAAAATGTATTCGATTTTATTGCTTCCAAATTTATTTGATGCTTGAACGAGTTCTTCAATGTACGTTTTAATTCCAGATAGTGCAGTTTTGTAATAAAAAACATCAATATAAACTCTTGTTTTTTTCAAATCTAAATTTTGTATACCTTGATTCAATATATCCTGCAAAAAACCAAGTACTTAAAGATACAAAAAGGTAGAGTTCTGCATTTGCAGTCAACAGAGGAAGTAATAAACCAAACTTGGTACAAGTAACAATGAAAGCTATGTGCTTGTCTAAATCAGAGCCTAGTAAATAAACTTTTGAGCTTCTTTTTATCACATAAAATAAAATTAATGTGTATATGATGATAGAAAAAAATCCCATTTGAACTCCAAAAATTAAAAATTGATTTTCACCCCCAACCTTGATAGCTTGATCTACTCCACTTGCATTACCACTCATTGCTAAACCAATGCCTAAAGGATTTTCAAAAATTGCTAATATACCTTCAATCCATTCAACTAAATGACCAAGAGAAGAAGTGTTTTCAAATTTTAATGTATCAATTATGAGATATCTAATTTCCTCAGATCCAAAATAAACTAAAGCTGTAATTGATAAGATAAAAAAAGAAAATATGATTAATAAAACTTTATAATTTTTATTTAATAGTAATCCAAATAAAACAATGCCA
>MDTG01142102.1_pt1 | contig 23437 bp, 21 predicted proteins | sample 811421 | NCBI WGS metagenome assembly MDTG01 (sample SAMN05326645, study PRJNA326480) | marine metagenome | isolation source: seawater | place: Pacific Ocean: South East | collected 2011
GACAAATTTTGGTAACCTTAACCGTCCACACTTCTCTTCTTAAATATTGACTTTTTAAATAGCTAATTGAGCAAAAAAGGCCCAATAATCCTCACTAATTTATTGTATTACAATAAAATTTTGAGAAAGAACGATGCTTATAGGCTAAAATAAAAGGAAATCAAGCACTTAACCCAGAAAAAAAGTCTCAAAAACACCCTATTTTAGAGGGTTTTTTTTGATTTTTTACTTTAGCTAAACTATTAATTTCAAAAATTAAATTTATTTAAATGCTAGAAAAATTTAAAACAAAAATAAAAAAAAATACAGAAATAGTAGCTCTAGCTTCATTAATAGTTGTAACGATATTATCGACAACTTTTTATAATCAAAGCAAAAAAACAATATTCAATAATTATAAAGAAACAATAAATAACATTTACTTAAAAAAAACAATTAATCATATATTTGATAATTTAGAACCAAAATTTAAAATAATTAATCATAAAATATCAAAAGGTGAAACATTTGATAGCATCCTTGAAGGTTATCAAGTTAATAAAAAAGAAATTAGCCAAATTAAAAAAAAAATATCAGAAAAAATTAATCTAAATAAACTAAACACTGATCATAAAATAAAATTTATATTTGATCAGACTAACAATGTGGTAAAAGAATTCACTTTTCAAGTCTCTACAAAAGAAAAAATTCTTTTAAAAAGAAATATTGAAAATAATGAATTTAGTAAAAAAATTGTAGTAACAAAGCTAAAAAAAAATATTGAATATAAAGAAAACATAATTTTACAAAGTCTTTATAAATCAGCTGTGAATAAAAAAATTCCTGCTAATATAATTATTGAATTTGCAGGTATCTATGGATTTCAAGTAGATTTTCAAAGGGATATAAGAAAACAAGATGGCTTTCAAATAATGTATGAAGTATTTAAAGATGATAATGGAAAAGTAATTGAAACAGGAGAAATCCTTTATGCAAATCTAAAATTAAGTGGCAGAAATAATTCTCTTTATTTTTTTAACAAAGATGAAACTAAAGGACACTTTGATAAAAATGGAAAAAGTGTTCGTAAGGCATTAATGAAAACTCCTATTAATGGTGCAAGACTTTCTTCATCTTTTGGTATGAGAAAACATCCAATTGATGGTTATAATAAAATGCATCGTGGTACAGACTTTGCTGCACCGATGGGTACTCCAATAATGGCGTCTGGGGATGGTATTGTAAAAAAAGCAGGATGGTGTGGTGGAGGTGGAAACTGCGTAGTAATAAAACATAATTCAACTTATCAAACAGTTTATGCTCATATGTCAAAATTTGGAGCAGGAATAAGAAGTGGAGTAAGAGTTAAACAAGCTCAAATAATTGGGTATGTGGGTTCCACGGGAAAGTCTACTGGTCCTCATCTCCACTATGAAGTAATTAAAAATGGCAAAAAAATTAATTCTCAAACTTTAAAACTTCCTTCTGGTAAAATTTTAAAGGGTGAACAAAGAAAAATTTTTGAGACAGTTAAAATAAAACTTGATGTTCTTAAATCGGAAAAAATTATTGGTATAAACTAATTTTATTCTGTCTTGCTGTTTAGAGATTGTTCATCTTTTTCTTTTTCAGCTTTAACTCCTTGAGCTTCACTAGACAAATTTTGTGAATATTTTGCTTTTTTCAGATTTTCTTGATCAGTTAGTACTCTTGAAAAATGATCTGCATGTTGAAAATAATTTTCAGACATTATTTTATCTCCAATAGATAGTGCTTCTCTGGCTAAGTTATTATATTTTTCAATTAGTTTTGATGCATTATGGTTATTTCGTCCTGGAATTTTTCTTTGAAAATTATCATTATTTGAAAAATTAGATCCATACTTTGGTCTATCACCATTTATTTTAAAATTTCTATCGTTTCTTCTGAAACTATTTCTTCTGCCGTTGTTATTTCTAAAAGTTACCATATTGTTTTTTTATATCTTTGTACTTATTATGCATCTGTCATTTTTTGCAAAATCTTTTAATATATTGTTAATATAAAATCTTCTTTTTTTTAATAGCTTTGTTACTTTTTCTTTTTGATCAAAAGCAATCTCCAATATTAGCTTTCCATTCCTTTTCAGCAGATCAGACGACCTATCAATAACTTTTCTGATTTCTGATATTCCTTCTAAACCTCCGTCTAAAGCCAAATTTGGCTCATAACTAATAACATCTTTGTCCAAATACTTTAAATCTAATTTTTTAATATATGGAGGATTAGATATAATCAAATCATATTTGCCATAAAAGAAATTGTCAACATTAGATTTAAAGAATTTTACCCTATTAGTTAATTCTAGATTTGAAGCATTTATCTTACTTAAGTCTATGCATTTTTTACTTAGATCAATACCAATTCCATAAAAATCTTTTTTTTCTTTTAGAATTGATAACAAAATACATCCAGATCCTACACCAATATCTAAAATTTTTAATTTAGATTTTTGTTTTGTGATTTTAATTACTTGTTCAATAATTAACTCTGTATCTGGCCTGGGTATTAAAACGCCTTCTGTGACTATAAATTCATTTTTCCAAAAATTTTTTTTTCCAGTTATATAAGCAACTGGCTTTCCGCGTGATCTAAGATTTATCAAATCTTTGAATTTTTTTAAATGTTCATCATTAATCTTTTTTTCTAAATTTAAAATAATATATTTGCGATCTTTTTTGATAACTTCAGATAATAATATTTCACTATCTAATTTTGATGATATTATATTGTTATTTTTTAAAACTTTTTGCCCATGATTTATTGTATCTTTTAAATTCATGACTTAAAGACTACTAAGACTCTCTTCCTGCGCCTGTAAAGTTAAAGACTCAATCATTTCATCAAAAATCTCTCCTTCAAGAAATTCCTCCAGTTTATGGAGAGTTAAATTAATTCTATGATCGGTAACTCTTCCCTGAGGAAAATTATATGTACGAATTCTCTCAGATCTATCTCCAGTTCCAATTTTATTTTTTCTGTCTTGAGATCTTTCTTGATCAATTCTAGATCGCTCTAATTCATATAATCTTGCTCTCAAAATTTTCATACCTTTGGCTTTATTCTTATGTTGAGATTTTTCATCTTGTTGAGAAACAGAAAGTCCAGTTGGTAAGTGTGTAATTCTTACTGCACTGTCTGTGGTATTAACAGATTGTCCCCCCGGTCCTCCAGCTCTAAATACATCTATTCTTAAATCGGACTCATTTATTTTTAAATCCACCTCCTCTACTTCTGGCAATACAGCAACAGTAGCAGCAGATGTATGAACTCTTCCCTGAGTTTCAGTATCTGGAACTCTCTGAACTCTATGAACCCCACTTTCGTATTTAAGTGTAGAATAAATATTTGTGCCTTTAATTGATGCTATAACTTCTTTTAACCCACCTGCCTCACTTTTAGAAATTGAAATTAATTCTAGAGACCATTTTTTTTTATTACTTACTTTTTCATACATTTTAAAAAGATCTGCAGCAAATAAACTAGCCTCCAAACCTCCTGTGCCCGCTCTAATTTCAATTATTGCATTTTTTTTATCTGCCTCATCTTTTGGCAGCAAATATAACTTTAATTTTTTTTCATTTTTTTCAAATTCTTCTTTTAAATCATTTAATTCTGCCTCAGCCATTTTTTTTAAATCTTCATCATTTGATTGCTCAGTTAAAATTTTTTCTAAATCCAATCTTTCTATTTCAAAAGATAAATACTTTTTTGCGTCTGGAATTATTTCATTCAAGTCTGCATATTCTTTTGACTTTTCTGCAAACTTTTTTTTATCTACGTTTCCTGATGATAATTCTTTTTCTAAAATAGAATGTTTGTGAATCAAGTCCTTGATTGTTTTTGATGGAATCATTTAATTTTTTCTAAATCTACAGCCTTTTTTTCAACTTCGCTGACTACTCTATTTATTAACTCCTCACTCAATACTTTTTCTTTTTGAACACCAGACAAATACAACATATTATTACCTTTACTTCCTCCTGTAATCCCTACATCAGTCATTTTGGCCTCTCCAGGACCATTTACAACACATCCAATAATAGATAAAGTAATGGGTGTTTTAATGTGAGACAATCTTTTCTCTAAAATCTTTACAGTATCTATTACCTGAAAGCCCTGCCTCGCGCATGAAGGGCAAGAAATAATTTTTACGCCTCTATTACGCAAATTAAGTGATTTTAATATTTCATTACCGATTTTCACCTCATTTACAGGATCATCTGATAAAGAGATTCTAATTGTATCTCCAATTCCACTAAGTAGTAATGATCCAATGCCTATCGATGATTTAATACTACCTGGAACAAAACTCCCAGCTTCGGTAACTCCTAAATGAAGAGGATAGTCAGTTACTTTTGAAAGTTGTCGGTAAGCCTCTATTGATAAAAAAACATCAGATGATTTCACGCTTATTTTAAAATTAAAAAAATCTTGATCTTCTAATATTTTGATATTTCTTAGGGCGCTTTCAACTAAAGCCTCAGGACAAGGTTCTTTAAATTTTTCAAGTATATCTTTTTCCAATGAACCTGAATTAACACCAATTCTGACTGAACAATTATTATCTTTAGCAGCTTTTAAGACTTCATGAATTTTCTTTTTATCACCAATGTTTCCAGGGTTTATTCTAAGACAACTTGCGCCATTTTCTGCAGCTTCAATTGCTCTTTTATAATGAAAATGAATATCAGCAATTATTGGTACATCAACATGTTTAGTGATTTCTTTTAAGGCTTTTGAAGACTGCTCATCTGGACAAGAAATTCTTACAAGATCTGCACCTTCATTTGTAATTTCATTGACTTGTTTTATAGTAGATCTTATATCTGTTGTTAAAGTATTGGTCATTGATTGGACTGAAATCGGATTATCTCCACCAACTTTAACTTTACCTACATTTACAACTCTTGTTTTTTTTCTTTTAATATCTCTAAATGGACGTAAGCTCATTTTATTTATCTAGTTTAAACTCTTTATGTAAAACTGTTAAAGCTTTTTTAGTATCCTTTTTATTGATCAAGACAGAAATCTTAATTTCAGAAGTAGAAATAACTTTTATATTAATTTTTTTTTCTGCTAAAGCTTGAAACATCTTAAAAGTTACCCCCGGTGTTGTTATCATTCCAACGCCAATCACTGAAATTTTTGAAACTCCTTTTTCTATCAATAATTTTCTAAAATTTATTTTATTATTTTCTTTAATTAATCTTTTTGTTTTATTCAAATCATCACCTTTTATAGTAAAAGTTAAATCTGTTTCTTTTCCATTTGCAGAAATATTTTGAACCACCATGTCTACATTAATTAAACTTTTTGATAATGGTTTAAAAATAGCCGCTGCAACTCCTGGTTTATCTTTTACTCCAATAAGAGTTATTTTTGAGTCATTAAGAGTTGATGTAACCCCGGTAATAATTTTATTATTAATTATTTTAGATCTTTTTGTGATTAATGTTCCCTCTTTTTTTACAAATGATGATTTTACCTCTATATCAATCCTATTTAATCTTGCATCTTGTATTGAAACAGGTTGCATAACTTTAGCTCCCAAGGAAGCCATTTCTAACATTTCTTCGTAAGAGATAATTTTGATTTTTTTTGCTTTTTTTAATTTATTTGGGTCCGTAGTGTAAACCCCTTCGACATCTGTATAGATTATACATCTTGATGCCTTAAAAAATTTTGCTAGCATTATTGCACTTGCGTCAGAGCCACCCCGTCCAATAGTTGTAACTCTTTCTTGATAATTTATACCTTGAAAACCAGCAATGATTGGTATCCCACCTTCTTTAATATATTTGATAATTTTTTTTTTATTAATAGAATTAATTCTTGAATTTTTATATTGGCCTTTTGTTATAATTGGTATTTGCCAACCAAGCCAAGATCTAGACTTAATGCCTTTGTGTAATAACCTACCTGCAATTAAAGAGCAGGCAACCTGTTCTCCTGTAGAAACTAAAACATCATATTCTGTGTCGGAGAAATCTCCGCTAATTTCTTTCGAACTCTTAATTAGTTTATTTGTCACACCGCTCATTGCAGATGAGACTACAATCACTCTGTATTTATTCTTTTTGTAATCTTCAATTATATCTGCTACTTTTTTAATCTTAGCAATCGTTCCGACTGATGTACCACCGAATTTTAAAACTACAATTTTCATGATAAATGTTCTCTAAAAATTAAAATATATTGATAAAATACATCTTGAATATAAAGTCAACTTAGTTATGAAAACTAACACAATTAATAAAAAAGAAATAGAAAAATTTTCTAAAATAGCTGAAGAATGGTGGGATCCTGTAGGAAAATTTAAACCATTGCATAAATTTAATCCAGTTAGAATTTCATATATCAAAGACCATATAATTAAGTCTTTAAAACTTCAAAATAAGGAAAAACCATTAGATAAAGTAAAAATATTAGATATTGGTTGTGGTGGGGGTTTGTTATCTGAGCCAATGAGCAGATTGGGTGCTCAAGTAGTTGGTATAGATGCGTCCGATAAAAATATCAATGTTGCAAAATTACATGCAAAAAAAAATAATCTAGATATTGAATATGTGTGTACTTCGCCTGAAAATTTTAAAACGAAAGTAAAATTTGACATAATACTCAATATGGAAATCATTGAACATGTGGAAGATGTTGGTTTTTTTTTAGAAGCTTGTTCAAATTTATTAAAGACGGATGGCATCATGTTTGTGGCTACACTAAATAAAACTTTAAAATCATATCTATTTGCAATTGTTGGTGCAGAATATGTCTTAAGATGGTTACCAATTGGTACACATGATTGGGAAAAGTTTATAAAGCCTGAGAAATTAATTGATATTTTAAAAAATTATAATTTAAGATTGGACTCTTTAGATGGTGTTAAATTTAATATAATTCAAGATAAATGGAATATTAGTTCAGATAAATCAGTAAATTATATAGCTAAATTTATTAAAAATTAATTATTTTTATCCTCTACCCAAGGTATAATATCAGTTTTAATTCCTTCTTCTTTTAATTCTTTGATCTCATTTTTTGATGCAATCCCGTAAATACCTTTCTGCTCTTCTTTATTTTTATAATGAATAGATCTTGCTTCATAAGCAAAATTTTGACCAACATATCTAAAATTGTTTTTTATAAATTTTTGATATTCTTTAATTTTATCATTAATATTTTTTATTTTTAAAATATTCTTTTCTGCCTTTTCATTTTTTGTTTTGTTCATTAATGTTGGTGCCATTAAAGTTTTTTCCACATTTTTAGAGTTACAATTATGACAGCTCAAAAATTTTTTAATTTTTAACTTTTCATACTCCTTTGAAGATGCAAACCAACTATCAAATGATATATTACATTTTTTACAGATTAATCTATATTTTATCATACAAATTATTTAATAATTTTTTCTAAAAATTCAATCAATATTAACTTCTATAATCTGCATTAATTTCTATATATTTTTTAGTTAAATCCATTGTGTATGCAGTAAAGTATTTTGATCCAGTACCTAATTCTACTTGAATATTAATATTATCCTCTTTCATATAATTCTTTATCTCACTTTCACTATAATTTGAATTTGGTTTTCCATTTTGAATTATAGAAAAATCACCAAATTTAATTAATAATTTTTCATAATTAAGTTGTATGCCCGACTTTCCTATTGCCATGATTATTCTTCCCCAGTTAGGATCTTCACCAGCTATAGCCGTTTTTACTAAAGGAGAATTGGCAATTGAAAAAGCAATTTTTTTTGCGTCATTGTCATTTTTACAATTTTTTACTTCTATTTTTATAAACTTTGACGCACCTTCCCCATCAGCAACAACTCTTTTAGCTAAATTTAGAAGTACATTATTTAAAGACAATTCAAAGGCTTTTATTTTTTCATCATTAATATTTTTAATCTTTGAGTGTTTGGCTTTTCCTGTTGAAAAAATAGTAACCATATCATTTGTGCTTGTATCTCCATCACATGTTATAGCGTTAAATGTATTTGAAATATTTTTTTTAAGTAATTTTTTTAATATATCATTAGGAATATCTGCATCTGTAAAAATATATCCTAAAGTTGTTGCCATATTGGGCTGGATCATTCCAGAACCTTTTGCTACTCCAAATATTTTTATTTCAGCGTTACCAATCAAACATTCCTCCATTGCCATTTTTGGCTGAGTGTCAGTTGTCATTATACCTAGAGCTGCTTTCATCCAGATATATTTATTTTGTGTGTATTTAATCTTACTAATTAAATCTGGAATTTTGTTTCTTATTTTTTCTTCTGGGAATCTTTCTCCTATCGTGCCAGTACACCCAAAAATGATTTCTTTTGGTTTAATTTTTTTTGGTTCACTCTCATCAAATTTTTGTTTTTGAGATAATTCTTGAGATATTGACTCTGCTATTTTTTCTAAGCTTTTAAAACCTTGTTTACCAGTGAAACAGTTTGCATTTCTAGTATTAACCAACAATGAAAAAACTTTTTTTACTTTATGATTTAAATTCCATTTAATATTTTCAGATACAATTTTAGATTGGGTGTAAACTGAAGCATAATTAGCTCCATCTCTAAAATAAAACATTACCAAATCATCTCTTGGATTGTCATATAAATCTGCTGAAACAGTCGATACAGATACTCCATCAATATGGTCTAAATCTTGAAATTCCGCCATTCTTTTGTTTTTTGATTTAGATGATAAAAAGTTAGTTAAATTTATGCCCATAGTATTTAAAATAATTATTTGATAATTATATTAAAGGATATAAGTAAATAATAAATCAAAAATTAATGCTAAATCCACTAAGCTTTTTCTCCAAATTTATAAAATCTAGCAATCAACGAGAGTTAGATAGAATATTAAAGATTGTTACAAAAATTAATTCTTTAGAAAGTGTGGTAAAAAATTTACATGATACAGACTTTCCAAAAAAGACAGATGAATTTAAAGAAAAAATTAAAAATGGTGTAGATTTAAATGAAATCTTACCAGAAGCTTTTGCTTTGGTTAGAGAAGCATCCAAAAGAACTCGAGATGAACGCCATTTTGATGTCCAATTAATTGGTGGCGTAGTTTTGCATGAAGCGAAAATTGCTGAAATGAGAACTGGTGAAGGAAAAACATTAACTATTACTCTTGCTGCTTATTTAAATGCTCTGCACGAAAAAGGTGTGCATGTTGTTACAGTAAATGATTATCTTGCTAAAAGAGACTCTGAGGAAATGGGTGAGATTTATAATTTTTTAGGAATGAAATCTGGATATATCAATAATGAACAAAATGATTTTGATAGAAAAAAAAATTATAGCTTTGATATAACCTATGCAACAAATAGTGAGCTTGGATTTGACTACCTTAGAGATAATATGAAATATTCTCAAGATGAAATGGTTCAAAGAGAACATTTTTTTTCAATAGTTGATGAGATTGACTCTTGCTTAATTGATGAAGCAAGAACACCGCTAGTAATATCAGGTGCAGCAGAGGATAAAACTAATCAATACCTCTCTATTGACAAATTAGTAAAAAATTTAACTAAAACAGATTATGAGATTGATGAGAAAGATAAAAATATACTCTTAACTAATGATGGTGTTAATAATGTAGAAAAAATATTTTCTAATGCAGGAATATTAAAAAATAATAATTTTTATGATCCTGAAAACTTAGGTTTGGTTCATCATGTTAACCAAGCATTACGTGCTAACCACTTGTTTGAAAAAGGTAAAGATTACATTATTCAAAATAATGAACTTAAAATTATAGATGAACTTACTGGTAGAATCCTTGAAGGTAGAAGGTTTGGGGATGGTCTACATCAAGCACTAGAGGCTAAAGAAAAAGTAGAAATTCAATTAGAAAATCAAACTTTAGCATCTATTACCTATCAAAATTATTTTAAACTTTATAAGAAAATTTCTGGTTGTACTGGAACAGCGGCTACAGAGGCAGAGGAATTTTATGAAATTTATAATTTACCCGTTGTGATAATCCCTACAAATAATGAAATGATAAGGAAAGATTTTAATGATCAAATTTTTAGAACCGAAAAAGAAAAAAATAATGCTATTATTAAAAAAATAATTGAAAGACATGACTCAGGTCAGCCTCTTTTAATTTTTACATCAAGTATAAATAAGTCAGAAATATACTCAAAGCTACTGAGAGAAAGAAAAATCAAACATGTTGTATTGAATGCAAAAAACCACGAAAATGAAGCTGATATCATTGCTAATGCAGGAAAAGAAAAATCTGTAATCATTACTACTAGCATTTCAGGTCGAGGTGTTGATATTCAATTAGGGGGAAAAAAGGGGTCAATACCTGATGATGAATTAAAAAAAGATAAGGAAAAAATAAAATCTCTCGGTGGGTTGTTTGTAATTGGAACAGAAAGAATGGAGTCTAGAAGAGTTGACAACCAGGCTAGAGGTAGATCTGGTCGTCAAGGAGATGAAGGAAGCTCAATATTTTATGTGAGTCTTGAGGACGATTTAATGAGAATATTTGGATCAGAGTCTATGAATAATATTTTAGAAAAATTAGGCCTGAAAGATGGAGAGAGTATTGACCATCCCTGGATAAACAAAGCACTGGAAAGAGCACAACAAAAAGTTGAAGCAAGAAATTTTGATATACGAAAAACATTGATAAAATTTGATAATGTGCTCAACGATCAAAGGCATGTAATTTTTTCTCAAAGAAAAAATGCTATGAACAGCAGTCAAATTTTTGAGTATTCTGACGATTTTTTAAACGAAATTATTGATAATTTTATTAAATTAAAAATTCAAAAAATTAAAAATCCAAAAAATAATGATTTCGATAATAAAGTTGGATTACTTTTAACAAAAAGTTTCCAGGATGATGGTCTAAAAGATCTTAAATCTTTAAGCGATAATGATTTTAGAGACTCAATAAATAAAAAATTTCAAGAAACACGAAAAGATAGAATAAAATTTTTAGGGGAAGAGAGAGCGAAAGAAATTGAAAAAAGGATATTTTTACAATCTATAGATTTAAATTGGAAATCACATATTCAATATTTAGAACAGTTGCGACAAGTGATTGGTTTAAGATCCTATGGCCAAAGAGATCCTCTTATAGAATATAAAAAAGAAGCTTTTGATTTATTTGAGGATTTACTTAATAAATTAAAATTTGATTTAATCACTATATTAATAAACCTTAAGATAATTGAGAAACCAGAAGAGGAAATAAAAAAACCAGAGCCAAAGAAAATAGACCCCAAATATATTGGAAAAAAAATGAGCAGAAATGAGCCTTGCCTTTGTGGTTCAGGTAAAAAATTTAAAAAGTGTTGCGGGGCTTTATAAAAAAGCCATCAACATGATAATTGATGCTATAAATAATGTAGATATTAAAATTAAAAATTTTTTATTTTTAAAAATTTGATCAAATTTATTGCCATGATATTGTAAAGAACTTAAATTGTCCAAATTACTCATAAATCCTTTATTTCTACCTATTCTTAAATATTTATTCTTTCTGTTATTAAAAATTTCTTCAGCTGACATTTCTTTAAATTGCTCTAAATTTTTATCTATGGAATTTTCGACATTTTGTAATATTAAATTTTTATCCCTATGGGCCCCACCAAGAGGTTCAGGAATTATCTCATCAATAATTTCGAGTTCTAATAAATCTTTTGCAGAAAGTTTCATAGCTTTTGCTGCATCAAGCATTTTTTTTGGGTCTCTCCATAAAATTGTGGCACACCCTTCAGGTGAAATAACAGAATAAATTGCATTTTCTAGCATGATAACCTTACTTGAGGAGGCTAAGGCTATTGCCCCACCAGATCCACCTTCCCCAATAATTATTGCTAAAGTTGGAACTTTTAATTTCATACTACACTCAATTGATTTTGCTATTGCTTGTGCTTGTCCTCTTTCTTCAGCTCCCACACCTGGATATGCCCCCGGAGTATCAATGAATGATATAATTGGAATATTAAACTTATTAGCTAATTCCATGAGACGAATAGTTTTTCTATAACCCTCTGGTCTCATCATGCCGAAATTTCTCTTTATTCTACTATCTAGGTCATCACCTTTTTCTTGCCCGATAACTAAAATCGATTGGCCCTTAAACTTAGCAAAGCCAGTTAACACTGATTTATCTTCTCCGTAGTACCTATCCCCTGACAGGGGTATAAAATCTTCAAATAAATTATCTATAAAAAATTTTGATTTTGGTCTATCCTCATGTCTCGCTACCATTGTGGTTTGCCAAGGATCGAGGTTTGAATAAATTATTTTTAATTTCTCATCTAACTCTTTTTGAGTTTTTGAAATCTTTTGAGTGTCCACCTCTGAAAGACCATTTTGATTGAAAGGATCTTGGAGTTTTTCAACTTCATTTTCAAGATCTTTTATTTCGGTTTCAAAATTTAGATAATTTTTCATGCTTTGTTTGATATTACATAAATATGTAAAATGACAACAAAATGTCAATGCTTCTATTAATTATTTGACTTAGTTTTATTGGAGTTTTACAAAAGCCTCTATGCGCAAAAATTATCAAAAAGTAAATAATTTAGAAGTTTCTAAAGATTTACTATCATTTATTAATAATGATCTATTGAAAGATACTAATATTTCTCCTGAAAAATTCTGGGCTGGTTTTGATAAAGCTGTCCATGAGTTAGCTCCAATAAATAGAAAATTATTGGATGAAAGAGATAATTTACAAAAAAAAATTGATCATTGGCATATTGAAAATAAAGGGCAAGAAATTAAAATTGATCAATATAAAAAGTTTTTAAAAGAAATTGGATATTTAAAAGATGAAGGTCCAGATTTTAAAATTGAAACGAATAATGTAGATAAAGAAATTACCCACATAGCTGGTCCTCAATTAGTTGTTCCAATAATGAATGCCAGATACACACTCAATGCAGCTAATGCAAGATGGGTAAGTTTATATGATAGTTTATATGGAACAAATATAATTGAGTCTGAAGAAGGTGGAAGTGAAAGGTATGACCCAAATAGAGGGCAGGAAGTAATAAAGTATGTAAGAGAATTTTTTGATAAACATATACCAATCGATGGGACAAGCTGGAAAAATATAGCAGGATTAAAAATTATCAACAATGATTTGGTTATATATAAGGATGATTATGACTATAAGCTAAAAGATAGAGAAAAATTTATAGGCCATAGAGGTGATGCAAATAAACCAGGTGCAATAATAATTAAAAACAATAATTTACACTTTGAAATAATTATAAATCCAAAAGCATTTAGTGCTGCCCATGATATTGCTGGGATAAGTGATGTTATTGTGGAGTCTGCTATATCAACTATTTGTGATAATGAAGATAGTGTAGCTGCGGTTGATGCTGAGGATAAAATAATTTGTTATTCAAATTGGTTAGGGTTAATGAAAGGTGATCTTAAAATTCAGTTTGAAAAAAATGGTAAAAACTTAGAAAGAAAATTGAACCCTGATAGAAGTTTTATTTCAAAAGATGGTAAGGGTTTAAAATTACATGGAAGAAGTTTGCTTTTAATAAGAAATGTTGGTCATTTAATGACTAACCCTTCAATCATTTTAAAAGATGGTAATGAAATACCTGAAGGAATTATGGATGCATTTATAACTACTGCAGCCGCATTACATGATTTGAGAAGAAAAAAAAATTCCAGAAAAGGCTCTATCTATATTGTTAAACCAAAAATGCATGGTCCTGATGAAACTGCTTTTACAGACTTAATTTTTTCAAAGGTTGAAGATTTGTTAGGGTTAGAAAAAAATACATGTAAAATTGGTATAATGGATGAAGAAAGAAGAACCTCTGTAAACTTAAAAGAGTGCATAAGAACTTTGAAAAAAAGAGTTTTTTTTATTAATACTGGCTTCTTGGATAGGACTGGGGATGAGATGCACACATCAATGCAAGCAGGGCCAATGATTAAAAAGGGTGACATGAAATCCTCAAAATGGATTTTAGCTTATGAAAATAATAATGTTGATGTCGGTTTAAAATGTGGTTTTTTTGGTAAAGCTCAAATTGGGAAAGGTATGTGGGCCATGCCAGACAAGATGAAAGAGATGATGAATGAAAAAATAGGTCATTTAAAATCTGGAGCAAATTGTGCTTGGGTGCCATCGCCTACCGCTGCTTCTCTGCATGCTCTCCATTATCATCAAATAAATGTATTTAATGAACAACAAAAAATTATCAATCGTAGTAAAGCAAAACTAGATGACCTTTTAGAAATTCCTATTGCTGACAGACCTAATTGGTCTGTCGACGAAATTAATTCTGAAATATCTAATTCTGCTCAAACTTTATTGGGTTATGTTGTAAGATGGATTGACCAAGGAGTTGGGTGTTCAAAAGTTCCTGATATTAATAATATTGGACTTATGGAAGATAGAGCTACACTTAGAATTTCATCTCAACATATCACAAACTGGATACTTCATGGAATTACTACTAAAATCCAAGTTGTAGAAATTATGAAAGAAATGGCAAAAATAGTAGATAAACAAAATGAAAATGACAAAAATTATTTAAAAATGAGCGAAAATTATGAAAAATCTTTAGCATTTAAGACTGCATGTGACTTAGTTTTTAAAGGTGTTGATCAACCTTCAGGGTATACCGAACCTCTATTACATTTAAATAGAACTAAAAAGAAATCTAACTTGAATTAGAATTAAGTTTAGACCTATTTTTAAAAGCAGAAAATAAAGTTCCATCATCTAAACTTTCTATTTCGCCACCGACTGGTAAACCTTGAGCTAATTTTGTTATTTTAACTTTTGTACTTTTAAGACTATCTTGAATGTAATAAGCTGTGGTTTGTCCCTCAACAGTAGCACTTGTTGCTAAAATTACTTCCTCTATTCCGTCTCGAGATACTCTTTCAACTAGAGAGTTTATCAATAAATCCTCCTTTTTTTTTCCTACTGATGATATGGTGCCTCCCAATATATGAAAGTATCCTTTATAAATATTAGAGTTTTCAATTGACCATTGATCAGCTATATCCTCAACAACACAAATTTTATTTACTTTAAGTTTAGAGTTTTCACAATTCCCACAACCTGCTGTGATTGATTTCAATGAACCACAGGAATTACATCTTGTTACGTTTTGATAAACTTTGGCTAATGTATTTGCCATTGGCTTAACTAGTTCGTCTCTATTATTCATTAATTTTAAAACTATTCTTTTAGCTGATTTTGGACCTAGCCCAGGAAGTTTAGAAATTAACCGAATTAAATCCTCAATCTCATTAATACTTTGCATTTTTTAAAGTGGCCACTTAAATCCAGGAATTCCAAATCCACCTGTAGCCTTTGAAATTTCTTCATTAGTCTTTATTTTAAGTTGTGCTTTAGCATTATTGTGCGCAGCAACAATTAAATCTTCAATAATTGATTTTTCTTCATTTAATATCTCATTTGAAATTTCAATTTTTTCCATTTCTCCTTCTCCATCAAGAATTACTTTTACTGAATTTGATCCTGAAACACCTTCGGCTCTAATTTTTTTAATATTTTTTTGACTTTCTTTCATTTTTGTCTCAAGTTCTTTTGCTTTATCTAATATTTTATTAAAATCAGTCATTACTTTTTTTTTTCGGTACAACTTTAATCAATTTTGCGTCTGTAAAATTTTCTAAAACTTTTTTGTATAAATTTGATCCTTTTGCATCATTTATTTTTTCATTTATTTTTTTATCTTCTTTTTCTTTGATTGATATATCGCCTTTAGTTTTGCTAAAAGTAATTATCCATCTTTGACCAGTCCATTCAAAAAGTTTTAAAGAAAGATCTTTAACAAAGTTTTTATCAAGATTATCATTGAAAGATATTTCGATTCTGTTTTTTTCAAAATTTACAAGATTTACATTTTTTTCAAGCTCATATTTAAGTTTAACCTCTTTTTTTTCAGCACAAATATTTAGAAGTTCATCAAATGAGATTATTGAAATTTTTTCTTGTGCTTTAGTCTCATTTTGAATTTCTAATTTTATTTTTTTTTCCTGGGTAATGTTTTTGATTTGATCGATAGTATCATTTTTAAATTCTGAAACTAAATTTTTTTTTTCAATAGGTTCAGAGATATCTGTATTTTTTAATTTTTCATCCTTTGGTTTAAGTGAGACTAAATACATAAGTCTCATCAAAAACATCTCTATTGTAATATTTTGATTTGAAGCAATATCTAATTCTTCTAATGTTCTCATACCAAACTGCCAAAATAATATTAAAACTTTATGATCTAATTTATTAGATATTTCTTTTATCTTTATAAACTCTTCATCATTTAAAGAAAAATTTGTACTTTCTAGTGATAACAAATCAATATTTTTAAAATAATAAAGTAATTCTAAAAAATCATTTATAAAAACCTTTGGCTCGACACCTTGATCATAAATTTTTCTATAAATTTCTAAAACTTTTTTTTCTTTTCCTTCTAAAATAAGTTTAAAAAGCTCAATCAATTTTGATTTATCAAAATAACCAAAAATTTTTTGAGCAGTATTTAAATCTAGTTCTTGCTTGCTTTCTAATGAAAGTAAGGCTCTATCCAACAAGGAGAGTGCATCTCTAACTGATCCTTCTGAAATTTTTACTATTAGTTTAAGAGCCTCATCTGACGCTTTACCATTTTCTTTTTCTTTAATATTTTTAATAAATTTAAATAACTCTAAAGATTTAATTCTAGATAAATCAAATCTCTGACATCTAGACACCACTGTAATAGGAATTTTTTTAATTTCTGTTGTCGCAAAAATAAATTTTAGATATTCTGGTGGCTCTTCTAGAGTTTTTAATAAGGCATTAAATGCTTGCTTGCTAAGCATATGCACTTCATCAATAATAAAAATTTTATATTTACTAGATGTTGGTCCATATCTGGAGAAATCTATCAAATCTCTAACATCATCCACACCTGTTTTACTAGCTGCATCCATTTCCAAAACATCAATGTGATTAGAATTTGCAATAGCTTCACAATTTTCACAAAATTGATCTTTACATAATTTTTCTATACCATTTAAACAATTGAGAGATTTGGCAACTATTCTTGCTGTTGTGGTTTTGCCAATGCCCCTTATTCCAGTGAAGAGATAGGCGTTAGGAACCTTATTTGCTTTGATTGAATTCAAAATTGTTTCTGTAACAACTTCTTGCCCAATTAAATCTTCAAAAATTTGTGGCCTATATTTTAGTGCAAGTACTTTTGAATTTTTATTCATTTAATTATATCATTAGGAGACTAGAACCTGAATAACTGTCTTTACGACTGCTTCCGTTAAGATCTGGTCGGATTCAAGCAGTACCCACCTCTAGCCTCCACAAAACATTATAGCAGTAATAAATTCTAATCCACAATAAAAGATTAGAATTTATTTTTCTCTTAATTTGTCTGCTTCAAAAACACCTAGGACGTGAAAATCTTGACAGTGTAATCCTAATTCCTCAAGAGATTTTTGAACTTTTGACTCTTCTATATGTCCATCTAGGTCACACAAAAAAAAGAAGGAATCAAATGTATTCTTTTCTGGGTAACTTTGTAATTTAGTTAAATTTACCCCATTAATGGCAAATCCACCCAAGGATTGATAAAGAGCAGCAGGTTTACTTTTTAATTTAAATAAAAATGAAGTGATATATTTTCTTTTTTTAAACTCAGGTTGACTAATATTTTTTCCCATAACTAGAAATCTTGTAAGATTGCCTTTTTCATTTTCAATATTTTTTTTAATTATCTCTAAATTGTAAGTTTTGGCACTTAAAGTAGATGCAATTGCTGCTTTTGATTTATCTTTGTCTTTTGAAATCATTTCTGCAGACCCAGCTGTATCTGCTCGTACATGTTCAATAAAATTATTTGACTTTATAAATTTAGAACACTGTGACAATGCCTGTCCATGTGAATAAACATTTTTGATATCAGAAATTTTTACACCTGGAAGTCCGAGTAGATTATGCTCAATTTTCTGAAAATATTCTAAATAAATATTTAACCTGTATTCAAAAATAAGATATTCGATACCTATATTGCCTGTTATTCTATTTGACTCAGGTATTATTATTTTAGATGTAGGATCTTTTGATGCATTAAGAAAACACTCATCAAAAGTTTTACATGGAACAATATCAGCTTTGGGATCAATTGATAAAGCAGCTAAGTGCGAATAAGCACCAAAAGATCCTTGAAAATAAAATTTATTCATTAGGTTTTATATTCCATAATTTTTTTTATAGCTACAAAATCCTCCTTTGTATCTACTCCTATTGGTGATGACTTTGCGAGAGCGACATTGATTTTTATATTATTGTCCAAGGCTCTAAGTTGTTCTAATCTATTCTTAACTTCGTTTATTGATTGATTGTAAGAAATAAATTTTTTTAGAGTTTGTATTTGATAGCAATAAATTCCTAAATGATGATAAGTATTTTGAGTTCCTTCATCTAATTTTCTAGCAAAATTTAAGGCTTCAGGAAATTTCACAAAATCTAAACTCTCTTTTGTTGTTACTTTAACTATATTCTCTTTATTGTATAAAGTTTTATCAAAAATATTTGATGCTAAAGTGCCTAGTTCAAATTTTGTATCAATCATTTGTTTATTTAAATTTCTAATATCTTCTACATTCATTAAAGGTTCATCTCCTTGTAAATTCATAACTAAATCAACATTTAATTTATCAAGCTTTTTTATTGCTTCGTAGATCCTGTCTGTACCTGACTTATGATTATTGCTAGTTAAAACTGCCTGACCACCATTTCTATTTACATCATTAATAATCTCCTGATCTTCTGTTGCTACATAAACCTCTCCAATATTAGCATCTTGGGCTTTTTTAACTACGTGTGAAATCATAGATAAACCATTAATTTTTAATAAAGGCTTACCTGGAAGTCTTGTTGCTGAGAGCCTAGATGGAATTACAATTAATGTTTTCATTCTTTTTTTTATATAAAATTAGATTATAAACAGAGGCAAAATTGTACATATAAATATAAGCAATTTTTAATTTATAATGTTATACGTTCAAAATAAATTTTAATAAAATGGATTCTTTTGAAATTAATAAAATTGTTGCTGCTATCTTAATGGTTGCACTTTTAGTGATTGGAATAGGTAAAATCTCTGATATCGTATTTCACGTAGAAAAACCTAAAACCCCTGGATATGCTGTCGAAGTTGTCCAAGCAAATATTGAGAGTACTTCAATAGATGAAACAAAAGAAGAAGTGGTTGATATTGCTGCATTGATGACAATGGGTGATATTGCAAGTGGAGAAAAAATTTTTAAAAAATGTGCGGCATGTCACTCTATTGTTAAAGGAGGAAAAAACAAAATTGGCCCCGCGTTGTACAATGTAGTTGGAAGACAAGTTGGTGGAGTGAATGATTATAAATATTCAAAAGCTCTTGCTGCGTACAAAAAGGAATGGACATTCGAAGAACTAAATGGTTTTTTATTAAAACCTGCTAAATGGATTAAAGGAACAAAGATGGCCTATGCTGGATTAAGAAAAGAAAAAGACCGCGCGTCTATCATAAAATATTTAAATAAAAATTCAGATAGTCCACTTCCATTACCTTAATTTACCAAAACAATATAAAAGAATGCTTTTTTGAACATGGGCTCTATTAAGTGCTTGTTCCCAAACTTTCGATTGCTTGCTAAAAAAAACTTTTTCTTCAACCTCTGGTCCTCTTGGTAAACAGTGCAGAAAAATGCAATCTTTTTTAGCTAATTTTAAAAGTTTTTGAGTTATTTTAAAACTTTTAAATTGAAACATTTTTTCTTTTTTATTCACCTTATCATTCAGTGAAATGACTTTGTCAGAAAAAATAACATCTGAATTTGCTGCTGCTTTTTTAGCATCATTAAAAATATAAATCTTTTTTTTATTTTTTTTAACCCAGTCTAATACATGTTTTTTTGGTGAATAATTTTTTGGACAACCAATATTTAATCTAAAATTAAATTTTACAGAAGCGGCAATTAAACTATTTAGTACATTATTGCAATCTCCAATCCATGTAATATTAAGTTTGGAAATTGGTTTTTGTTTAATTTCTTCGACTGTAAAAATATCCGACAAAACTTGAGTTGGATGTGATGATGGACTTAAGCCGTTAATAACTGGTATTGTTAAATGATCTTTAAAATTTTCAATTTTTTTATCACTATCTGTTCGAAGCATAAAACCATCACCATAGGAAGATAAAATTTTTGCTGTATCTTCTAGTGTTTCTCCACCTTCACCAAGATGCAGCTCGTTAGATCTCAAAGTGATTGTTCCCCCACCAAGTTGTTTAATGGCTAGATAAAAACTTAACCTTGTTCTTAAGCTCGGTTTTTCAAACATCTGTATGAGTAATTTTCCTTTAAGGGGAGCATCTTTATCTTTTTCCAGATTATTTAATCTTTTTCTTTTTTTTTTTCTCTTTTTTGCATTATTCAAAATTTTTCTTAAATCTTTAGTGGGAATATCTTTGAGATTAATAAAATGTTTCATTTACTTATGTTTTGAACAAACATTATTAATTATTTTTAATGCTTGATTTAATTCATTTTTTTTTACATTGAGTGGTGGCAAAATTCTAACAACATTTTCAGCTGCTCTAATTGTAAGAAGCTTATTGTTCATTAAAGATTTGATGAACTTATTTTGATCTTTATAAAGTTTAATTCCAATTAAATACCCCCTTCCTCTAATTTCTTGAATTATTTTTGGAAATTTGCATTTTATTTTATTAAGTTCGTTGTGAAAATAATTAGAATTTTTTTTAATATTTTTTAAAAATTTTTTATTTGAAACTATATCCATGACTTTATTAGCAACCTTCATTGCTAATGGATTTCCACCAAAAGTTGATCCATGAGTTCCTGGGGTCATTCCTTTGGCCACTTTTTTATTCATTAAAACAGCACCAATTGGAAAACCTCCGCCAATACCTTTTGCAATTGGAACTATGTCTGGCTTGACTTTTGATTTTTCAAAAGCAAAAAAATCCCCACTTCTGCCTATTCCACATTGAACTTCATCAAGTATAAGTAAGACATCTTTTTTATTACATATTTTTCTCAATTCCTTTAAACACCAATCTGGTATTTCCTTTATTCCACCCTCTCCCATAATGGTTTCAACCATTACTGCTGCTGTTTTTTTCGTGATTAAACTTTTTAATCGTTTATGATCTCCAAAATTAAAATGATCAAAACCACCAATTTTTGGACCAAATCCCTCTGTCATTTTCTTTGAGCCACTTGCATAAATTGCAGCAAGGGTTCGTCCATGGAAAGAATTTTTAATACAAACTATTCTGTTTTTATTTGGTTTACCAATTGTATAAAAATATCTTCTTGCAACTTTTATTGCCGCTTCAGTTGCTTCAGCTCCACTATTTTGAAACATCACATAATCTGCAAATGTTTTTTCTGCAATTTTTTTAGCTAATTCTTCTCCTTCAGGAATTATGAATGCATTAGAAACATGCCATAGTTTTTTTGCTTGATGATTAATAGTTTTTATTAATTCAGGATGAGCATGGCCAAGGGAATTTACAGCTATTCCTTGAACAAAATCTAAATATTTAACTCCACTAGTCGAATATAAAAAACTTCCTTTGCCTTTTGTGAATGACAATTTTTTTCTGTTATAATTTTTAGCCAAATTACTCATATAAATTTTTAAAATATTTAAATCTTTCTATAAATTAAAATTATTAGATACAAGCTGTGATTGAATATAAATTCCAATTAAATTTAAATTTAATATTGTTGATAAACCTGAATATTAGGTTGTTTATTTTTAAATTATAACATTATATTGATGTATATTTTAAATTAAACACATTATATAGTAAATTATGAGTTGGACTGATGAAAAAGTTAATAAGCTTAAAGAGCTTTGGGGCAAGGGAAAGACTGCAAATCAAATAGCTGAAATAATTGGGGGGATAAGTAGAAATGCAGTAATCGGAAAAGCGCATCGATTAAATTTATCTGCCAAAATTAAAACCCGAACTGCAACTTCAAGCCAAGTTTATGATAAATCAATTAAAAATGATGGCACAAAATTAAATCAAGGTAGAAGAAATCGATTTAAATCTTTAATTATAGAAAAAAATTTTGAGCCAGAAAATCCCAAACAATTAGAGGAGTTGGATGAAAATTCATGTAAATGGCCTATTGGTCACCCTGATGAAAAATCTTTTTATTTCTGTGGAAGATCTTCTTTAAAAGACTTTTCTTACTGTAAGTTGCACTTACTTTATGCATATCAACCCAAGGGTAAAAAAGAAGGAATATCAAATAATACCAATAAAGATGAAATCCCAGAATTTATAGAAAAAAAAGTTAGCTCTGGTTAATAAGTTATTAAGTTAATTTTTATTATTATTTTCAGTTGTGTATTTTTCAGTAGAAAACTCTCCACCATCTCTCCACATATAACAATATTTTTTTACCTCATTATCAAATGAACGTAAGCTTGGGACACCAATATCAAAATTAGTTTTATATTTTCCTGAACTTATATTATGGTATTTTAGAAGTCTGAGTTGATCTTGAGTAAGTAGTGGGTTTGGAAGTAATTCAAAAAAACTAGCAGATAATTTTGCCAAATGAAGTGGAAAAGGTAATAAGATTCTTTTTTTATCTATCAGTTTTAATAATTTTTGTAAAATTTCCTTTAAAGTAATTACTTCAGGACCAACACATTCTAATATATTCTTATTAATATTTTTGGATATAACATGGTAAATAATATCAGCTAAATCTGAACAGTGGATTGGTGTAAACTTTGTACTTCCTGAATAATATAACGGAAATATAGGTAATCTTTTTAATATTGTCATAAAATTTGTTGTAAATTTATCATCTACTGAAAAAACTACAGAAGGTCTTAAAATTGTTGATGCGGGGAAATTATTAATGATATTTTTTTCACCTTCAAGTTTACTTTTTGCGTAATCTGAGTCTACAGCATCATTAATGCCTAGTGCAGATAAGTGAATAAATTGTTTTAACTTATATTCTTTACAGAGTTTTGCCAAAATTAATGGAAATAACGAATGTATGTTTTTGAATGTCCCGTTTCCTTTTTTTTCAAACAAAATACCTACTAAATTAATACAAATATCAGCCTCCTCAAAAAGTTTTCTTATTTTGAGCTCATCAAATATATTTGCCTCTACAATTTCAATATATCCAGCATTTCCTTGGGTCTTAATTTTATAACTTTTCTGATGAATGTTTCTTGTTACTACAGTAACCCTGAGGTTATTTTTTGTTAACTTTCTTATCAGATGTTTGCCAATTTGACCACTTCCGCCAAAAATTAGACAATTTTTTGGTTTCATATATATATATTTAAAAATGAATATTGATATTAAA
>MDTG01030530.1_pt1 | contig 23431 bp, 21 predicted proteins | sample 811421 | NCBI WGS metagenome assembly MDTG01 (sample SAMN05326645, study PRJNA326480) | marine metagenome | isolation source: seawater | place: Pacific Ocean: South East | collected 2011
ACTGGGGTAGATACCTTCATTGCATCTGGCCCAGTCTTAGCTATTTCTCCACTAACAAAACTGAAGGCACCTTCCACCATATCCACTGCCATACTTCCACTACCTGATGATGGATCATAGACTAATTCATCTAGAACCATTTTTCCGCCCTCTGATAACGATAAGGTAGATTTATCTAAAAAAACTAAACCTACAGCACCAGAAGAATCTACTTGGATAGTGTCTCCTTGAAAAACTGGATCTCCATTTGATAAGCTAAAGACTGTTCCGTCTAATCTTGTTGCTGAAGCAGACCCACTGACACTAGATACTTCACCAATTGACAGCGTGGTGCTATCAGTTGCTTGTACATACTGACCAGTTGCCAAAGGACCAGCTAAAGAATTAATGAGTGTTCCTTTGAAAAATAATCCATTTTCTGTGTGAATTGAGGGAAGTTCATGATTGGTAAAATAATCAATAAACTCAATTTTTTTTCCTTCTGGAGAAATTACTATTAGGTCTTTTTCATTTCTAGAAAAATTCGCTTTTGGAAACCAAAATGGGATATCAACTATATCCAGTGAGTTTCCAGCATAATAAACTATTGATTTATCTTCTAATAAATTATTTCTTTCAGTATCTATATTTTCATTCATTTTTAAATGGACAAAATACAGAATAAGTTTTTCGGGTTACAATGTCAAAAGGTCTTACTCTTTTTCAACAAGTTCAACTGAGTCTAAAGTTAAACCACCCATAAGACTTAATAAAGTATAACTATTAATTAGTACTTCTATTTTGGCAGCTATTGCATCAGATTGAGCGTTAATAAGCGCAGTCTCTCCTCCAAGGACATCTAATAAGGTCCTATTTCCTGCTTGTCTTTCTTGTCTTGCTAGTTCTAAAAACTCCCCAGAAATTCTGGCTTGATTTGTAAGGAATTGTGCATTTTGTTGAGCAATACTTAACCCATCCCAAGTGGTTCTTAACATTTGTTTTATCATATCCTCTTGGTCCTTGATTCTGGTTGAGGTTGCAAGGTAGGATTCTACTGCTGCATCTTTTCCTGCATATTCAGATAAACTTAAATTTAAGGGATAAGCAAAATCAAGTTTTGCTGATGTTTCTCTTTTAAAGCCAACTATTCCTCCAAAATCTTGCTTTTCTGAGTGGCTTACAATACCTTTTAATGTAGGGTATAATGATGATTTAGCTGTATTAATGGCTTCTTTTCCAATATCCTCAGTTATTCTTGCTGCCAGTAGAGTTGGATTATTTTGCATTGTAGATTCCTCTGCTTCTTTTATTGTTTTTGGAAGTTTATCAATAACTGATTTTAATAGGAGTAATGAGTTAAGGTTCTCCGGAAAAGAACCAAATACATATTCAAATTCATGTTTAGAAGAGGCTAAAACTCCTTCAAACTGAATTAACCTAGCTTGTGCACCTGCTAACTGTGTTTTAGCTTGAAGCACGTCTGAGGTTAAACCTCCTCCTGCTGAGACTGCAGCATCCTCTAACTCAGTTTGTTTTTTTATATTTGCAACTGATTGCATTGCATATCGTACACTTTCTCTAGACTGAATAACTCTCAGATATGCAGTAATTGCTCTCAGCAAAATATCATTCTTTATTTGCTTTTTGGAAGCCTTGCTTTGTTCTAAGGATAATTTGGAAGTTTTAACTGCAGATTCTGTTAATCCAAAGTCAGTTATAGTCTGAGTTAGTTTTGCTGTCGCATCTCTTGCATTTAACTGAGTATTATTTCCTGGACCATATTTTATAATATTCTCATGACCCCAATTCGCTGTTACGTCTAATGAAGGGAAATACCCACCTTTAGATTGTTTAACTCTTAACTCCGCTGCTTTGATATCATTTTTTGTTGCAAGAATTGTTTTGTGATTATTCAAAACAGACTTAAGTGCTGCATTTAGGTTGTAAGGAATAACTTCTTTGTTTTCTTGTGCGGCCAAGTCAAAAAATAAAAGACATAAAAACAAAATATATTTCAAAAAATTTTCCATAATGCAACTTATCCACAAATTATAAATTGTGGATAATATGTTTTACGACACAATTTCATATTTGTTAATATCTAGCATGAATTCTTTGAATAATCTAGATATAAACATTTGTCACCCAGAAGTTTAAGAAAATTAGAAAATAATAATTCTGTTTCACTATTATATCTTATTTCTTGTTTCAACCTGCCTGCCAATTTTAAACCAGTATCTGAACCAAAAATCAAAGAAGCCAGTATGTCAGCATCTAATATTATCTTTTCAATATTATCATTAACTTTTTTAGGTTTTATTGGAAAATATGTGCTTCTAAAAATCCTTCTAATTCTATTAATTTCTTTTAGAGAAAGAATGTTTTTAAACAAAATTCTTTTTAGATCATTGAAACTCTTTTCTTCCTGATAAAAAGGTCTATTTATTGGAATCCTCCTGCCTTGATGATTCATGTCATGAGTAAGAGCTATTATAATTAACAAAATTCTATCTCTATATTTTAGATTAACTTTTTTTGCCAAAATACACGATAAAATTATGACCGTTTTAAAATGATGCTGATCGTGATAAGTATTGAAGTAAATATTTCTTGAACAAATTTTTGATAATTTTTTTAAGGTTCCTTCAAAGCTTTTAAATTTATGAACTTTTAATTCTTTTAGACATGCTTTTATTAAATGCAGAAAATCTGGTTTTTTTTGGTTTGATAAAATAAATTTTTTTAAAACTAACTTGGTCCTCGGCCAACTATTTGAAATATAATTTAGATTTGGATACCCTTTTTCTAAAGTATATTTTGTCATTTGCTTTTCATAACCCAAATACCATCCCAATTTTTTGGTTTTTCTTTCATTAATAAATTGCATCTCTCAATGTATGTTTGAGATAAATAGTCTTTCGAATTAGATTTTAGGCATTCATTAAATGATGTTATGGCTTTCTGAAATTGTCCAATTTTATATTGCTTTCTTCCTTCATTAAAGTGATTGACTACATCCATTAAATTTGGAAACGTATCTTCGTTATGATAATCAAGCACCTCATAAACACCTACCGGTTCATTTTTGCCTTTGACAATTACGTCATCAATATTTCTTATTCTATAAGTTCCTTTAAGTTTCTTATACGTGTAATCACTTATCAAGATTCTTGCACTGTATTGCTTACAAGCACTTTCAAGCCTAGCAGCTAAGTTAACTCCATCTCCTATCATTGTATAATCCATTCTTTTTTGTGAGCCAATATTACCAGCAACAATTTTATCTGTATTTAGACCCAATCCCATATCAACTACGGGTTTTCCATCTTTTTCACGCTGTTTATTCCAATCCCATAAACGTTTAATCATATTTATGCCAGCTTTAACACCTCTATCCTCATCATCCTCATGAGAAATAGGCAGACCAAATGCCGCCATAATTGCATCACCAATGAACTTATCAAGCATTCCTCCCTGTTCAGTAATACACTCAACCATTATTTCAAAGTATTCATTTAAGAGTTTTACAGTTCCTTGAGCACCCAATGATTCTGTTATTGTCGTAAAGCTTCTTAAATCAGAAAATAATAAAGTGGCTGTTGTGTCTAATCCTCCCATAATATTAGAATCTTGTTCAAGGAGTTGGTCTGCTATTCCTGGATCCATATATCTGGACATAGTTGATTTCATTCTTTTTTCAGAAGAAATATCTTCAAACATCAAAAGCGTTCCAAGAAAATTGTCTGATTGATCTGTTCTACCATCACTATCTTCATTAATAAGAGGAAGAATAGTTAAATTTACAGAAATTTTTTCTAATTTTTTAGTTTCTGATTCAATTAGTTCAATTTCAGCGTCAACTATTATTTCAGGTTCTTTTGAATTACTGACGTTTGTAATCTTCTCGTAGATCCATTTCATGTTACCAGAAAAAAAATCTTTAGATTGTTTCTTAATAATATTTTGATCGTTTATTCTTAAAATTTTTAGACCTGATTTATTACATGTAACAATTTCTCCATCACTGTTAATAGTGATAACGCCATTTGACATGCTCGCCAGCATACTTTCATTGTATTTTCTTGATCTTGAAACATCTTCAAAAAGCTTTGCATTTTCTAAAGCAATTGCAACCTGTTGAGTAAAGGCCTTTAACCTTGATTCATCTTCATTTGTAAATTTTCCTCCACGTTTATTTAATACCTGCGTACATCCTATTACCTTTCCTTCTTTATTTACTACTGGCACACAGAGAATTGATCTAGTAAAATAACCAGTTTGTTTATCAAAGGAAGGGTTAAACCTTAAGTCTGCATAGGCATATGGAATATTCATTGACTTACCTGATGTAAATACGGAACCAGCAATTCCAGCTGTATTTGGTAATCTTATTTCACCAATACCTTCACCCATTGCCACTCTTGAAAATAATTCTTTTGTTTTTTCGTCGTTTAGAAAAAGTGTTGCCCTGTCTGCGTTTAACATTCGAGTTGCTTCTTCCATAACTCTTTGGAGCAAGGAACCTAAATCAATTTCTGCTGTAACATCAGAAACAATACTTATAAATTCCATCTCCTTGGCTCTTTTTTTTTCAAAGTGTTCTGTATTTTGTGCATTTTGAATAGACACTGCTGCTTGTGTTGCAACAGACTCTACAAATAATAAGTTATCTTTTGTAAATCTCCCCTTTCTTTTATTTAGGACTTGGATTACACCAATTGTAATTCCATCAACTGTTTTGACGGGACAACAAATCATATTTTTTGTTTTATATCCAGTTTCTTGATCAACTTCTTTATTAAATCTTAAATCTTTGTAAACATCGTGAATTATCTCACCATCTTGTTTCTTAAATATCGCCCCAGCAATCCCTACATTATTTAAAATTCTAATTTCTCTAGTTAAGTCGCCTTGTGCAACTCTTGAATAAAGCTCGTTTGTTTCTTTATCATTCAAAAAGAGAGTGCCTCTATCCGCATCTAATTCTTTTGTTACAAAACCAATTAAACTCCATAAAATCTCTTCTAAAGTTTTTAAACCTGCAATTTTCCTTGAAATCTCTAAAAGAAGTTCGGTTCTTCTAAGTTTTTCAAGAGTATCATTTAAATTAAGATTTTTTTGTTTCATTTTAAATCTATTTGCTTAGTTTTTTTTCATAATTTTTGATTACTCTTTCCAACTCTTCTCGTAGAGTTTTGGTTGATTTTTTAAGATGATGAATTTCGCTGCTTGAATTTAAAACTGCTTTTTGAACTGCTTCTTTTTTTGAGAACTTTAAATTTACTAGCTCATTTCTCAATGCTAAAGATGAGTCTTTAAGCTCTTTAATTTCAGATGATGAATTTTTAATAACTTCTTGCACCTCTTTTTGTTTTTCATATTTAAGATTTTCAAGTTCATCCCTTAGAGCAGAGCACGATAGTTTAAGCTGTTTGATCTCATTAGCTGATGATTGTATTTGTTTTTGAATTGCATCTCTTTTTTCAAACTCTAACTTTTCAAGTTGATTTCTTAAATGAAATATTGAATCTTTTAACTGGTTTAATTCATCATTTTTTAACGATACAGCCTCTTGAATAGCTTTATTTTTTTCATGTAAGGAATGCTCAAGTTGATCCCTTAATGAGTTTATAGTGGCGAAAAGATCTTTTGCCTCTTTATTGCTTTCTGATTTAACTTTTTGTATCAGTTCGTTTAACTCGAGTTTAAAATCAGGGTCCTCTAACTTATATTTATCAATAAATTTACCCAAAGAAATCTCCCCGTTACATTCTATTTTTTCTTTTCACTGTAAACAATGATAATATTCAAAATTTTTCTTTTCAAAAAGCTTCTTATAAACCCAACTAATTTTTTTTCCTTTTTTAATTTTTAGTTTATTACTGCATCCTTTTGGAATCTCTAAAACTGCAATGACCTTTTGTTCTGAAGATATGATATTTTTTGAAAAAGGAATACCTTCTTTTACTGATAAAATATTATGGTTTTTATCAATAAAAATTATATCCAACGGTAGTATTGTTCCTTTCATCCAAATATTCACTACCATCTCTTTTTCATAGATAAACAACATTCCATTATATCCACTAAGTTTTTTAACACCCATTAATCCTTTTTTCTTTGTTAAGATATCTTTAGCTACCTTAACTTTTAAATTATTAAAATCTTCAGTTTTCATGAAAGCAAATTCTTTACTGTTCCCAAAAGCAATTTGGTATGAAAGAAAAAAAATAAAAAAATTAAGGCTTAAAATCTTCACCTTTTTTTAATCTTTCTAAAGTGATTTGGGCTCCAAGAGTTAGACTGGTTTCTTGCTTTTCACTATCTTTTGAATTTTCATTGATAGTTAGGGATAAATCGTATTTTTCTGCTAAATTTCTGAATATCTTTACATTTAGCGCAGATAGAGCCCTAGAATCATTATCAGGCTCTTTTGAAACCTTGTTCTCCTTTTTAAGTCTATTTATTGATTTTGAAAGACGATTTTTCATTTTAAAATGTTTACTATTGTTTATTCTATATTATTATTTGAATAATGGAAGATAGCGAAGAAAAATTGACTAATATAAAGAAAGAAATGGAAAATGTTAGAGAACTTTTTGTAAAAGGTTTTATTACTAAGAAAGTTTATCAAAAAGAGACTAGAGATTTATTTGAAATGGCAACAAAATATGGAGCATAATAAAAAAATAGAGGATATTAAAAATTCTATAAAAAAACACAACAAACTTTCATCTGAAGAAAAAAGAAATTTAATGGAGTCAATAGAAATGTTGTGGCTTAATGCAAGTGTAAGTAAAAAAAAAAAAGATATTATTATGAGTGATAATTCTAATGAAAATATCCTAAGAATAAGACAACTTCTAGCTGCTGCATGGTCAGAAGATTTAAAAGAGTAATATTTATTTTTTGGACGCTTAGGAATCTCTTTTTATTACGTGAAATCCAAATTCAGTTTCAATGGGCTCGCTAACCTCATTTATCTCAAGTGCAAAGGCTTTTTCTTCAAAAGGTTTAACCATAACGCCTCGTCCAAATTCACCTAAGCTACCCCCATAGGATGATGATGAACAGTCAGAATGTTTTGTTGCTAAATCCTTAAAATTTATTTTGTCATTTGTTAATTTATCATAAATATCCTTGATGAGATCATGAGCCTCAGATTTGGAAAGCTTTGACCTCGAATCTTTAGATTCGTTATGCATAATTAAGATATGTGAAGCAGCTATTTTATCCATTTTTTTGATAAAAAAAAGTAAAGTAATTTATAACATAAACCAAAGCGAAAAAAATGTAAATGCTTGAATAATTTATTGAGGCATGAATGAAGTAGTAAAAGAGAAAAGGAGTAAATATTGAAAAAAGAAATAAAACTAAGTTAAATTTGGTCAAAATTTCTTGTATTGAAATTCGCTTATATTCTGATTGTAAGTTAAAGCAACAAATTGAAAAGCTTGATACCAAAGCAATATAAAGCTTGAAGAAATCAATGCTATAGCTGGAGTTATGATCTACAAACGAGGAAACAAATGAAATCAAAATTATTGAGAAATTAAAGAAAATAATTGATTTCCTTCTACCAACAAGATTGGCTAATGGATTCAAAAAAATAATAAGGAGTATAGTTAAAAAAGGGTAGAGAAAGTCATAGCTTAAAAAATATAAGTTTTCAGGATTACTAAATTTTGGAAGCCAATTAGAAGATGCAAATAATAAGAAAGAAGTAAGTGGGATAAGAGTAATTAAAAAATAAATTGAAAAGAATTTTTGTGAATCATTTTTGTTACCTTCTTCATTTTTTATTTTTAAGATAAACTTAATCGATTTTTTAAAATAATAACTTGTAAAAAAGTTTAAAATTAAAGTAACTACGATTAGAATTAAATAAAGAACTTTCCATCCTCCTTGATTTAAAAAGTCGTTTGAATAGATTTCGTTAATCACTCCGAATAGAAAAAAACCAAATCCTAAACCAATAAAAAAAAAAATCCAAAACTTAGAGGAACTTAAATTTACTTCTTGTAAATTTCCGTTGATACTTAAATTTCTGTATGACAATGAAAAAAATAACCCAACCATTATTCTAGAAATACAAAAAATTGATATTGACAAAAGTATTGGATAACTTTCTAGAACTAACATAGGAAAAAAATAAAAAAAAGGTAAGATTGCGAAAATGTTTATCTTTTCCAATTTCGTTCCTTTAAGAAAATGCGAAATTCTTAAATCAAATATTCTTGAGCTTAAAGATAAAAATATCATTGAACTCATTATGATTATTGCGAGCCTTGTATCTAAAAATGGTAAGAGAAAAGTACATAAATATATAATTATTGACAAATTTACGGAAATATCTAATCCATCTAAGAATGAAACTGAATCGCCAATATCTAATTTAAGTATTTTCGTTTTATTTTTTGCATTCATTTTTATTATTTGGACAAGATTAATAGAAGATTTTTAAGGTCTGTGATTCTCTCAAAATCATTTAATTTCGAATTTATATAAAATAATTTGGATTCAGGCATAAGCTTCAAAAATTTTGGGTTTTTCTCAACAAGTTTAATGATTTTTTCTACATTTCTTATATTATCAGTTTTAAATTCTAGTACAAAACCTTTATTGCTGTTATCAATTTTTTTTATAAATATTTTTTTTGCAAGTATCTTTATTTCAATTATATGAAATAAGTTTTTGAAAGAAAAAGGAACTTCCCCAAATCTATCTTTTAGATTATTTAGCATTTCATTCAACTCATTAGTATTATTTATGTTTGAAATCTTTCTATAGAGATTTAATCGTAAATCTAGATCACATATGTAGTTTTCAGGAATACTTATTGGAAAACCTAATTTTATGATAGGCGACCAATCTTCGTCAAATTTAGTAGTACTTTTTAGTTCCCCGACAGCTTCTTTTAACATTTTGTAATACAACTCAATTCCAACTTCTTTGATATGACCCGACTGTTCTGAACCAACTATATTCCCTCCTCCTCTAAGATCTAAATCACTTGTTGCAATTGACAATCCAGCGCCTAGTTTATTAATTTTTGAAATGATCTTCAACTTCCTTAATGAATTCTCATTTATATTTTTAAAATCATCCATTATTAGATATGCATATGCTTGCAATGATGATCTTCCAACTCTTCCTCTTAGTTGATAAAGCTGAGCCAACCCAAAAAGATAAGGTTTTTCTATTATAATTGTATTTACATTTGAGATATCTAATCCTGATTCAATCATTGCAGTTGATATTAATAAGTCTGATTTTTTATTAAAAAAACGGTCATAAGATTCTTCAACTTGCTTATTTAATAACTGACCATGAATTACATCATACCTTAATTCAGGCATAATTTTATTTAGTTTTTTTTCTATACTCTTTAAATCATTTATTCTAGGTGCAACATAGAATATTTGACCTTTTCTCTCTATTTCATTTTGTATTATTTTTCTTATTTGACTTTTGTCATATCTCATTAAATAAGTTTTAATATTAAGTCTACTAAGTGGAGGTGTTTTTATAAGCGAAATATTTTTAAGTTGAAATATTGATGATTGTAATGTTCTTGGAATAGGTGTTGCGGTTAAAGTAAGTATATGACAGTTTGGCTTGATTTTTTTTAACTTTTCTTTTTGTTCCACACCAAAACTTTGTTCTTCATCAATAATTATGAGACCTATATTTTTAAAGGCAATATCTCCAGAGAAAATTGCATGAGTACCAATTAAAATATCTATTGCACCATCTCTAATATCTTCTTTAATCTGTTTCTTTTTTTTTATCGATTCAAGTCTAGAGATTTTCTCTATTACATATGAAAAATTATCAAACCGTTTTTTAAAAGTCTCAGCATGTTGATTTACTAGCAGGAGCTTGGGACAAATTATTGCAACCTGAAAGCCACTAGAGACTGCGATAAAAGCTGCTCGCATTGCTATCTCAGTTTTTCCAAAACCCACATCACCACAGATTAGTCTATCCATAGGTTTGCCAGAGGATAAATCATCCTCGATTTGCCGAATTGATTTTATCTGGTCTGAAGTTTCAGTAAATTCAAATTGTGAAGAAAACTTTTCGTACTCCAATAGATTAGGACTCATTAAATCCCCGCTTTTAAGTTCACGTTCTGCAGCTACTTTTAGCAAGCCACTGGCTATATCTCTGATTCTTTTTTTTACAGTTGCCTTTCTTTGTTGCCAATTTTGTAATCCAAGTTTATCTAGAGTAACATTAAGCTCGCTTTGACCATATTTTGAGATAACATTTAGATTTTCAACTGGAATTAAAAGTTTATCATTTCCAAAATAAATAATTTCTATAAAATCTTGAGGGACATCATTAAATTTTTTGTGTATAAGACCATTATATTTTCCAATCCCATGATCAGAGTGAACTATATAATCTCCATACTTAAGATTAGAATAATCTTCAATTAAGTTTTCTTCTTTATGTTTCTTTGCAATATTTTTTTTGACAGTTCTAACAAAAAAGTCTTCATCAGAAAAAAAAATAACTTCCTTTAATTTTCTATTTTTTAAAATGAAACTAGATTTAATTTCATAGTCAATTACATTAACAGAAAATTTGTTATCTAAGATACCTTTTGAGTTAATTTGAAAAGAATTGCCGTAAGGAATAGAGTTTTCATGCAATATACTTTTAACTTTATTTTTATTTGAAATTGAATTTACACAAAGGTAAACCTTATTCTTTTCTTTTATATATTTAATCAATTCAGATAAATTATTAATTTTATTTTTACTAAGTTGAAGTGTCTCAGAAAAGTATTTTTGATTATTATCAACCATTGATATTCCTTGAGAATTAATAAGAATTTTTGAATTTTCCGTTAAATTTACAAGATCCTTTACTTTTAGAAAAAAGTCAGAATCATTCTCAAAGAAAGATTTCAATTCACTTAAATCATTAATCTCATTGTTATAAATATCTTTAAAATCGTCTTGATAGCTTATATCAAAAATAAATTTGAAATTATCTAAATAAGATAAAATAGATTTAAATTCTTGATATAAAATAGGAAAAAATTGATCTGAACCAGGAAGAATTTGTCCATCAGAAAGAGATCTGTAAAAATCATCCTTCTCTTTAATATTCAATTTTCTAAATAATTCTCTAAAGCATTTTATATTTTTCTTACCATACTGGAACTCCGAAGGTAAAAATAATTCATAATTAGATATTTGTTTCTTTGTGAGTTGATCTTCGGTTGAAAATAAATTTAAGTTTTCTATCTTTTCAAAATCAAAAAGTATTCTTACAGGAAAATCATGAATTGGAGAAAAAATATCTAGTATTTCACCCCTAATAGAATATTCACCAGGATTATATACGAAGTCAACCTTTTCATAAGAATGCTGCTTTAGAAAAGAGAGAATTTCATCATATGTTAATTTATAACATTTATCCAAAATCAATTTTGAATTTTTTAAATCTTTAATATTTATTGTTTTTTTTATTAATGAATTTAAAGTTCCTAGTAGAATAGTATTATTATCTCTACACATTAATAAGTTATATATTGCAGAAATCCTTTTAGTTTTATTTTTAGGTGTAGGAGACAAATTAGAAAAAAAACCACAATCAAAATCTGGAAATTCTAAAATATCGACGTTTGGAACAAGTTTTAATAATTTTTTTTTTACTAATGACTTATCATACTCAATCGTTGGAAAATAGGCTACTTTCTGATATTTAAAAACAGATTCTGCCAAAAAGATTTCAATAGACTGATGATCTAAACAAACTTGATCACATAATTTATCTTTATGGTGAATCATTACAACTTAGTAAAATTTTCTTCATTACGTGATTATCTAAATTTGCTGGTAATTTCTCCTTTTTTAGAATTATATCCAGTAAAAAGTTGTCAGGAAGGTTAAGAATTTCTTCAAGCTCTACCAACTCTTGTTTTTCAAGCATTTGTCCATATTTTTCTACAAATCTTTCAAAAACTATGTCTAATTCTTTAATTCCTCTATACTTAGCTCTATGTAGAATTTTTTTCTTAAAAAGTGTATTCATAATAATATGTTTTCGGAGCATTTTAATTGAAGAATTTAAAAAATAAAAATATTTTTGATAATTTTCATTTTTATAGAAATAATTTATCAATTAAAAATATCTCCTCATTTTATGGGAATAGAGTTATTGATCTTTTTACTCACTACCCTTTAACTGTAAAAAACAACAACTATGTAAAAAAGTTAGATTCAAAATATAATGAAAATCTAATAAGTATTGATGTCACTGTTATTAAATATGAAAAAAAATTTCATAGAAAATCACCGTTTAAAGTAATTTGTAAGTTAGATAATTTACAAGAGATCGATCTTATTTTTTTTAATATGAATCAATATCAGATTATAAATTATCTAAAAATTAATAATAACTACAGAATTACTGGAAAACTTTGTTTAGCAAAAGATTCTTTTCAAATTGTCCATCCAACAAGTATTTTTAAAAAAGACGAAATAAATTATTTTGATTCATTTGAACCTCAATATGATTTGTCTAGAAAAAAAATAAATAAAAAGTATTTCAGAAAAATTTTAAAAGATAACCTTGAGTTCTTAAAAAAAAATGTATTTCCTGACGAATGGATAAGAAATGATATTTTCAAGAAAGAATGGTGTTCTTTTAGAGAATCTCTTATTCAAATACATTCACCAATGAATGAAAGAGAAATTAATAGATTTCAAACTAATAGAGAAAGACTAGCATTTGATGAATTGCTATCAAGTTACCTGACATTTTTTGATTTAAAAAGAAAATTTAATAAAAATGCTAATTTTAATAGAATTGAAGAATTTAAAATATCAAATAAGATCATTAATAATTTGCCTTTTAAATTAACAGCAGATCAAAAAAAATCACTGTCTGAAATTAAAAAGGATTTGACAAAAAATGAAAAAATGTATCGTCTTATTCAGGGAGATGTTGGTAGCGGAAAAACGATTATAGCTTTGTTAGTGATAGCTGAGTTTCTAAATAATGACTTCCAAGTTGTTATTATGGCTCCAACTGAGATTTTAGCAAAACAGCATTATGCTTACTTTAAGAAATTTTTATCACCTTTTGATTTTATTATTGAAATCATAACAGGTAGTAGCAAAGATAAACAAAGGATACACAAGGAGATATCTGAAAAAAAAATAAATTTATTAATTGGAACTCATAGCGTTTACAATAAATCAATACAATTTAAGAAACTAGGTTTGATTGTAATAGATGAACAGCACAAATTTGGTGTTAAACAAAGAATAAATCTTTTAGAAAAATCAGAACATTGTCATACTCTCATTATGTCCGCAACTCCCATTCCAAGAAGCCTATCGTTTGCTATCTATGGAGAAATATCAATTTCAAACATAAAGACCAAACCTGAAGGAAGAAAAAAAGTTGTAACATCAGTTATTAGTACAGATCAGATTAAAAATTTAATCAATGGTATAAAGAGGAAATTAGATAAAAATGAACAAGTATTTTGGATTTTACCAACAATTGGTTCATTAGAATCTGAGAAAGAAACATTGGTAACCAGATTCAATTATCTCCAAAAAATTTTTAATGACCAGGTTTCTTTTATTCACGGAAAAATGAATAAAAATGAAATTGATAGTATAATGAAAGATTTTGAGAGAAATAAAATTATGATTTTAGTATCTACGACTGTTGTTGAAGTGGGTATCAATATTCCAAATGCATCGTTAATGATAATTGAACAGGCAGAAAGATTTGGTCTTGCTCAACTTCATCAGCTAAGAGGGAGAATTTCGCGGAGCAATCTCAATTCTCATTGTGTGTTGATTCACAATAAAAGTCTTTCTGAATTTTCCAAGGAAAGACTATTGATAATTAAAAATACTGATGATGGCTTTGAAATTGCAGAAAAAGATTTAATCATACGAGGGGCTGGAGATTTTTTTGGAACGAATCAATCTGGATTTCCTCAGTGGCGTTTTTTTACTCCAAACTTAGATTATAAATTAATAAGTTCAGTTAAAAGTAACTCTGAATTTCTTCTTAAAAATTATAACTCTAATGCAGATAAAATAAATTTTTTAAAAAAAGTGTTTTATAAAGAACGAAATTTTAAGAACTTTTTTTCTGTTTAGATTCTAGTTTTATTATACCAGCAGAAACGATTGTTTTTATTGCGTCATCAACACTCACATTTAATTTTTTTAATTCATTACTTGGCACCATTAGTAAAAACCCAGAAGTTGGGTTAGGTGTTGTTGGAATAAAAACATTAGTGAATTTTCTCTTTAAATTTTTTTTAACTTCACCTTCAACCTCACCAGTTGTAAAGCCTATGACCCACAAACCCTTTCTAGGGTACTCTACTAAAACTGCCTCTCGAAAAGCATCCGAATTAGTTTTTAATATTGTTTCTAAAATTTGTTTTATCGTTTTATAGAAAACCTTTATAAAGGGAATTCTGTGAAGAAACATATCAGTTTTTTTGAGTAGCCAAGATCCAAAAAAGTTTGCAGTAAATGAACCTATTACTACTAAAAAAATTACCAATATAATTAATCCAAGACCAGGAACATCCCTAGGTAAATAAAAATTAGGATTTAGGTAATCAGGTATAATTGGGGTGACAAGTCTATCAAACAAGTTTACCAGAGAAATTACAATCCAAAAAGTTATGACAACTGGGGCTGTGACCAGAATTCCTGTAAAAAAGTAGTTTTTAATCTTTGCAAGCATTCTTCTTAATAGTGGCACGCCCGATGAGGCTCGAACTCATGACAACTCCCTTAAAAGGGGAGTGCTCTACCAACTGAGCTACGGGCGCAATACTAACTAACTAGCATATAATCAAATTATATCTATTTCACAACCAAAAATTATATTATTTTAATCTAATTGTTATAATTTTTGTTGGGTTGCTAAGCACCTGTCCGTTTTGACCCTTACCCTCAGGAATTCTGTCAATAAGATTCATTCCTTCAATTACCTTGCCAAAGACAGTATATTTCCCATCTAAAAACGGATGAGAATCATAGCAAATAAAAAATTGACTATCTGCGGAGTTCGGGTCATTTGCTCTTGCCATTGATACTATGCCCCTTTCGTGCTTAATGTCATTAAACTCAGCTTTAAGATTTTTCCCACTTCCTCCTGTTCCATCTCCATTAGGGTCTCCTCCCTGAGCCATAAATCCTGATATAACCCTATGAAAAGTTAGTCCATCATAAAATCCACTTTCTGATAACTCAATAATCCTTTTGACTGTTCTAGGAGCCTTATCAGGAAAAGTTTGAATTTTTACAATCCCTTTTTCTAAAACCATATTCAGAATAGGCGGTTCCTTAGCATAAGAACTGCTAAAGATGGATAACGATATAATATTTAAACACACTTTAAAAAATCTTAACATTTTTTATCCTTTCTTTTCATTTCAAACATTTCGAGAACATTTTTTGGAACAAACTTTTTAATCTCTCCATCATAAAATGCAACCTCTTTCACAAACCTTGCCGATGTTAATTGGAGATTTTCAGAGGCCATTAAAAAAATTGTTTCAATCTCAGGGCCTAATTTTGAATTCATCCCGGCCATTTGAAACTCATATTCAAAATCCGCCACGGCCCTCAAACCTCTTATTATCACTTTGGCATTAAATTTCTTTGCATGTGCAACTAAGAGGTTATCAAAACCTACAACCTTTACTTGGCAATTGTTTGTATCTATTCCAATTAAAGAATCTTCAATCATTTTTATACGCTCCGTCAAATCAAAAAAAGGAGCTTTATTTTTGTTTTCTGCCACACTTATTATAAGTTTGTTGACTATATGCGAGGCTCTTACAATAATATCAATATGTCCGAAAGTCACAGGATCGAAAGTTCCTGGATATATTCCTGTTATAGAATTATTAGTCATTCTCTTCTAATTTTGCAACAGAAACAACTTTTTCTTCGTCGGAAACATTAAACAATGTAACACCTTGTGTTTGTCTACCTCCAATTCTTACATCATTTACAGGACACCTAATTAATTTTCCTTTGTCTGTTACCAGCATTAACTGGTCTTTATTATTTATCGGAAAGGATGCTATAACTTCACTGCCATTTCTTTCGCTAAGTTGCATGTTTGCTATACCAAGCCCCCCTCTTTTAGTCTTCCTATATTCATAAGCTGAGCTTCTTTTACCAAAACCTTTATCTGTAACACTTAAAATAAACTCTTCATTTAATTTTAGATTTTCTAACTTTTTTTTATCGAGTGTGTTATTTTCAATTTCCTCGTTCTTCCTCTCTGAGTTGGATATCCTTAGATACTCATCTCTTTCAGTTACATCGAAATCAATTCCATTTAAGATTGCTAAGGATATAACGTTGTCACCTTTTGATAACTTTATTCCCCGTACACCAATTGATGACCTACCTGAAAAGACTCTCAAATCCTTACAAGAAAACCTTATACATTTACCCAATTTTGTTGAAAGAAAAATATTTGCGTTTTCAGAACAGGTTAAAACATTAACAAGCATATCATTTTCATTAAGTTTCATCGCAATTTTACCATTAGCATTAATATTATGGAAATCAGTTAATTTATTTCTCCTAATGTTTCCTGAGGATGTTGCAAAAATAATATTATTTTCAGATACGTCGTATGGCATTATGGCAGTAATCTTTTCACCGCTTTGTAATGGAAGAAGATTTACCAAAGCTTTGCCCTTTGAAGTTGGACTGCCAATAGGTAATTTATAAGTTTTTATCTTATATACTATACCTCTTGAAGAAAAGAATAGTAGTGGTGCTAAGGTATTAACAACAAAAACTTCGTTAACAAAGTCTTCTTCCTTAGTTGTCATGCCTGCTCTACCTTTGCCACCTCTTTTCTGAGCTCTATATGAATTTAATGGAACTCTTTTTATGTATCCCGTATGTGTTAAAGTAACAACAACCTCCTCTGGCTTTATAAGAGATTCATCATCAATCGTTTCTTCATTTTCAGAAATCTCCGTCAATCTTTTAGAGTTAATTTTTTCTTTTATCTGAAGTAATTCATTTATAATTACTTCATTAAGTTTCTCAGATGATGATAAAATATTTAAATATTCATTTATTAACTTAACACAATCTTGAAGATCACTTGAAAGTTTTGATCTCTCAAGCCCTGTGAGCCTACTTAATTTAATTTCAAGTATTGATTTTGCTTGAATTTCAGTAAGTTTAAAATATCTATCTTCAACTAATTTCTGGTTGTCCGACTTTATAAACTCATTTATAAAATTATCTGACGGGGTATTCCATTTATGGTTGATTAATTTATCTTTAGCTTCATTAGTATCTTTTGATGCTCTAATTATTTCTATTATTTTATCTATATTTTCAAGGGCCACTGATAACCCGAGAAGTATATGCGCTTTTTCTCTTGTTCTTTTTAAATGGTATTTTGTTCTTTTGTAAACTACATCTTTTCTAAAATCCGAAAATAATTTCAGGTATCTTTTTAAATTTAATAACTCTGGGACACCATTATTTAATGCCAACATATTTATTCCAAAAGATGTTTGTAAAGAGGTAAATTTATAAAGTTGATTAATAACAATATCGGCTTGAATATCCCTTTTTAAATCAATTACGACTCTTACCCCTTCTCTATTAGACTCATCCCTTAATTCTGAGATTCCATCAATTATTTTTTCTTTTGCCACTTTGGCAATATTCTCAATTAATTGTGATTTTTTTACAGAGTAAGGTATTTCAGTTATAATTATCGACTCTCTTCCTTTTTTGGAGTTCTCTATGGAGGTTTTTGCTCTAATAATTATTGAGCCCTTCCCTTTATTATAAGCATCTCTAATACCTGTTTTTCCGACAATTATTGCCCCAGTAGGAAAATCAGGACCATTGACAATATGCTGAAGCTCCTCGTCAGTAGTATCTGGTTTGGAAATAACTTTACAACAAGCATCTATAATCTCGCTTGGATTATGAGGGGGGATTTTTGTAGCCATTCCTACAGCAATACCCTCTGAACCATTTATAAGCAAATTAGGGAATTCTGCGGGTAAAAGTTCAGGCTCTTGAGCGGTGCCATCGTAATTTTCTTTAAAATTTACTGTTTCATTATCGATATCGTTAACAAGAAATGAAGCTATTGGTGATAGCTTTGCTTCAGTATATCTCATAGCCGCTGCAGAATCTCCATCCATTGAACCAAAGTTTCCCTGCCCTTCAATAAGTGGAACTCGCATACTAAAGTCTTGAGCTAATCTAACCATCGCATCATATATAGCTGAGTCTCCGTGTGGATGATATTTACCCATAACATCACCAACAATTCTTGCTGATTTTCTTGATGGTTTAGAAGCGGTATAGCCTGCTTCATTCATCGCATAAACAATTCTCCTATGCACTGGTTTTAATCCGTCGCAAACATCTGGAAGCGCTCTGGAGACAATCACACTCATTGCATAATCAAGAAATGAGTTTTCCATTTCTTTTTCAATAAAAATGGTTTCAGAGTCTAAATTTTCTGGCTTACTATCGTCTATCATAAAATATTAATTAAAAAGGAACTTCATCTTCTATATCGAAATCTTGGGAGATCTGATCAGTTTTATCTGAGATCTTTGAGTTCTCAACGTTTGGTGAAGATAAACTGTCAATTGCCTCAGATCTATTATCAAGCATGGTTAAATGACAATTATATCCCTGCAAAACAATTTCAGTAGTACTCTTTTCCATACCTGACTGATCATTATATTTTCTAGTTCTCACTTGACCCTCTAAATAAACTAGTGACCCTTTTTTAAGAAATTTTTCAACTATATCTGAAAGTCCAGGTGAAAAAATTACAATCTTATGCCAATCTGTTCTCTCTTTTTTTTCGTTAGTATTTTTATCTTTCCAGGTCTCACCTGTAGCTAATGAAAAACGAGCTATTTTAGAACCGTCCTGAGATACACGAACCTCAGGATCGCCTCCTAATCTCCCTAATAATATGACTTTATTTACAGAACCTGCCATTGCTTTAATAAAAAAAATTATAATATCATATTTAGTTTAAATAAAATATAAATCTTTTAAAAGTTTAAAGATTATGAAAAAAAAGAATACCCAAAATTCAATAAAAATTGTTGGTGCAAAACAACATAATCTTAAAAATATTAATGTTGAAATACCAAAAAATAAATTGGTTGTAATTAGTGGTTTGTCTGGATCTGGAAAATCCTCTTTAGCATTTGATACCATATACGCTGAAGGCCAAAGAAGATACGTGGAAAGTTTATCTTCTTATGCTAGACAATTTTTAAATATGATGGAGAAACCAGAAGTTGATTCGATAGAGGGTTTATCCCCATCGATTTCTATAGACCAAAAAACCACTTCAAGAAATCCCAGGTCTACTGTTGGCACGGTAACAGAGATATATGATTATTTCAGAGTTTTATTTGCAAGAATAGGAATCCCTTATTCACCTGTAACTGGAAAAGAAATTAAATCTATGAGCGTTCAAGAAATAGTTGATGAGTTCTACAAATTAGAAAAAAATTCAAAATTTCATTTAATTTCTCCAATCGTAAACAACAGAAAAGGAGAATTTAAAAAAGAGATATCAGATTTAATTAAAAAAGGATTTGTGAGATTTAGAATAGACGGAATTCCAACTTCTTCAGATAAAATTCCTGAACTAGATAAAAATAAAAAACACACAATTGAGGTCATAGTCGACCGATTAGAAATAAATAAAAAGTATGAGACACGAATTGCTCAATCTATTGAAACAGCATTAAATTTGTCGGATGGTGTGATTTACTTTTCAGACATAACCAAAAATAAAACTTATATATTCTCCTCTAAGTTTGCCTGCCCTGTTTCAGGTTTCACCATAGAAGAAATTGAACCCCGTCTTTTCTCATTCAATAGTCCTAACGGAGCTTGTAAAGAATGTGATGGACTCGGATACAAAGAAAAGTTTAATCCAGAACTTTTAGTAGGAGATCAAAACTTATCTCTTAAAAACGGAGTAATACTTCCTTGGAATAAAAGCAACCAATTTTATCAAGAGCTAATAATTGAAGTTTCAAAACATTGCTCAGTAAACCCAAACCAAAAATGGAAAGACATTCCAGAAGATAAAAAAAAGAAATTAATTTATGGTGATAATAAACCAATAAATATATTTAATAATTATACAGGTTTTAGTTATAGCCAATTATATGACGGAGTTATTGGTTTTCTCGAGAAAAAACTAAGAAGATCTGATATGTGGCAAAGAGAAGAACTTAATAAATATTTGAGTAAATTTGATTGTGAGATATGTAACGGCAATAGACTTAAAAAAGAAGCTTTAGCAATTAAAATTAATATGAAGAATATTAGTGAAATCACCAATCTCTCTATTGAGAAAGTGTTGACTTGGTTTCTTAAACTTGAAGAATATCTATCAGATCATCAAAAAGAAATTTCTCAAAAAATTATTAAAGAAATAGTTGATAGACTATCGTTTTTGAATAATGTAGGGCTTGGTTATCTTCAATTATCAAGAAATTCAAACACTCTCTCTGGTGGAGAAAGTCAGAGGATTAGGCTAGCATCACAAATCGGGTCAGGTCTAACTGGTGTTTTATATGTTTTGGATGAGCCTTCCATTGGATTGCATCAAAGAGATAATAAAAAACTTATAAAAACGTTAAAAAAATTAAGAGATCTTGGAAATTCTGTAATTGTTGTAGAACACGACGAAGAGACAATATTAGAAAGTGACCATGTTATTGATGTAGGGGTTGGCGCAGGAATTAACGGAGGTGAGATAATTGCTGAAGGGAAACCAAGTCAAATAAAACAAAATAAAAAAAGTTTAACAGGTATGTATTTATCTAAGAAACTTAACATACCAATCATCGAAAAAAAGAATAATTTAAGTAAAGAGTTTATTGAGATTAAAGGAGCAAATGGTAATAACCTAAAAAATATAAATATAAAGTTTCCCCTTAAGAAATTTATAAGTATAACTGGAGTCTCTGGTGGTGGAAAATCAACATTAATTATAGAAACATTATTTAAAGCTTTATCAAAAAAGATTAACAATTCAAACGAAAGAGCATTAGATTTTGATAAAATAAGTGGATTTGAGTTTATCGATAAAATAATACAGATTGATCAAAGTCCGATAGGTAGAACCCCTCGATCAAATCCAGCAACTTATACTGGATGCTTCAATTTCATAAGAGAATGGTATTCAAATCTGCCAGAGTCTAGAGCAAGAGGATATAAACCTGGAAGATTTTCTTTTAATGTAAAAGGAGGAAGATGTGAAAATTGTCAGGGCGATGGTTCACTAAGAATTGAAATGCATTTTTTGGCTGATGTTTTTGTTACTTGCGATCTTTGCAAAGGACGAAGATTCAACAGAGAGACTCTTGAGGTAAAATTTAAAGGAAAAAGCATTTCGGATGTTTTAAATATGACTGTTCAAGAGGGTTTAGATTTTTTTAAAGCTATACCTGCAATATCAAAAAAATTAGAAACTTTAAGAAAAGTTGGATTGGAATATATCAAAATAGGTCAATCAGCCACGACATTATCAGGTGGAGAGGCACAACGGATTAAACTCGCCAAAGAACTTTCAAAAAGAGCTACCGGAAAAACTCTTTATATTCTTGATGAACCAACTACAGGACTCCATACACACGACGTTTCAAAGCTTTTAGAAATTCTTCATAAATTTGTAGAAAAAAATAATACAGTTATTGTTATTGAACACAATTTAGATGTCATTAAAACCTCTGACTGGGTTATTGATCTTGGTCCAGAAGGAGGAGACAAAGGTGGATTTGTTCTTTTCCAAGGTATCGTTAAAGATCTTTTAAATGAAAAGGAAAATTCTACAGCGGATTGTCTAAGAGAATTTTTAAAAGCTAATTAATTACTTCTTTAATCTTTTCCTTGCTGAAACAATTATAGGATGATCTTGTGCAGATTCTTGTTCATAAAAATTTTCTTTATTATTATTGCCAAAATTTGATTTAATTTTACCTTTAATAATATCTCTATAAACAAGGAACATTAATATTATTAAAAAATTAAACAAAATAAAAAAGGTCATTTTCTGAAACTGTTCAGAAAATAAAATTATTAGATTAATTACTACTGGAATTATGAAGATGAGTGATTTTTTCATTATCCAAATAAGAACTTTTTCAATAGTTTACTTAAAAAATATAATTTTTTTATTTTTATATCATTCAAACTATATGAATTTAAAAAAATTTCAATAAATACTAACTCAAAATCATCAATTTTAGTTTTATCTACAGCATTAAAATAATTTATAGGTTTCTCATGTAATTGTTCTCTAAAAGATTTGTGATAAAATAGAAAAAGACAAAATTGGAAAAAAAACGATGTTTTAAAATTTATTTTTTCCCTAATTCCAATTGTTTCATTGAAAATTAAATTAAAAGATTTGAATTTAGCCAATATTAAATTAATTTTCTCTTCTACCAATATCTCTGCAAAGATATTTATTAAATCAAGTAATTTCTTTTTAATGATTCCCGAATTGTCTTTAGAAATTAAATCTAGAAATGGAAGATTTTTATTTTCACTTATAATTTCATCGTTCAACCATTTTAGTTTTACTTGAATCATCATATTTTCATTAATATTTTTGCAAAAATTAAATATAGTATTTTCAAACTCAAAAAAAGACTTAAGTGAAACTTGATCTGATTTATAAAATTTTAATTGAAGAGATCTTACATAAATTATTTTATCTTGCGACAACATGTTAATAAATATTAAAGAGGTTCATATTAAATAAAAATAACTATTTTATTGATATTATACTTCTCATTTTATATGTAATTAAATATTGAATTTATTATAATATAAGGAGAAACTTAATGAAATTAGAATTACCCGAACTACCATATTCACATGATGCACTAGAAAGCAAGGGTATGAGTAAAGAAACCCTTGAATTCCACCATGATATCCATCACAAAGCTTATGTTGATAATGGTAACAAACTCATAGCTGGAACACCATGGGAAGAGAAATCGCTTGAGGATATAATAATAGAAAATTACGATAAAAGTAAGGTAGCTCAAAATGGTATCTTTAATAATTTAGCCCAACATTGGAATCACAACGAATTTTGGAAGATGTTATCTCCTGATGGAATTAAAATGCCGGGGAATCTTGAACGTGCTTTGTCAGAAAATTTTGGAGATATAGATAGTTTTAAAAAAATGTTTTGTGATGCTGGAATAACTCAATTTGGTTCTGGGTGGTGTTGGTTAGTAAAAGACAAAGATGGAAATTTAAAAGTAACTAAAACAGAAAATGGTGTTAACCCTATTTGTTTTGAACAAACAGCATTATTAGGATGTGATGTATGGGAACATTCATATTATATAGACTTCAGAAACAAAAGACCAGTATATCTC
>MDTG01182668.1_pt1 | contig 23423 bp, 27 predicted proteins | sample 811421 | NCBI WGS metagenome assembly MDTG01 (sample SAMN05326645, study PRJNA326480) | marine metagenome | isolation source: seawater | place: Pacific Ocean: South East | collected 2011
CATAGGTTTGCTATAAGTACTCATAGAGCAAAAAGAAAAAAAGGAATAAGTAAATCTTTATTAGATCAAATAACGGGTATAGGAAAGCAGAGAAAAAGAGCTTTGTTAAACCATTTTGGATCAGCAAGATCTGTTGAGTCTGCTAGTTTGGAAGATCTTAAATCAGTTGAAGGAATAGAGGAAAATATTGCAAAAAAAATTTATAACCATTTTCACGAATAACTATGAAATTTAAAATACCAAATATTTTAACAATTGGTAGGATTATTATAGTACCAATATTCGTATTAACTTTTTTCCTTCCAGGATTTTTTGGAGATCTAATACCATTTTTTTTATTTGTGTTGGCAAGTTTTACTGATTATCTAGATGGACTACTAGCAAGAATATTTAAAGAGGAGTCTAAGCTTGGTGAATTACTAGATCCTATAGCTGATAAAATTCTTGTGGCTACTGCTTTGGTGTTACTGATAATGAATGGTACTATTAAAAATTTTGAGGTAATCGCTGCAATTATCATAATAACTAGGGAGATAATTATTTCAGGTTTAAGAGAATTTTTAGCTAAAGGACGAATATCTATGCCTGTAACTGGATTAGCAAAAATAAAAGCATTTATACAAATGTTTTCAATATCAATTTTATTGACAGGTGATTTTGGAAATAAAATTATAAATTTTCAAGATTATAATGCTCAGACAATTGGCATTATTCTTCTTTGGCTTTCAGCTGGATTAACTCTTTACACTGGTTATGATTATTTAGTTAAAGGAATTGATCATGCTCTAAGTGAGGATGATAAATCTTAAGCTGCGGTTTTTTTTCTAACCATTGTCTGATAACTGTCGCTTAGATCTTTTATCATATTGCAAACTTTAAACTCATATTTATCAATTTGAGATACTGGAGTAATTTCTGCTGCTGTTCCTGTCAAAAAACATCCGATAAACTCACTCATCTCGTTAGGATTAATTTTTCTCTCATTTACTTTAATATTTTTGGTTTTAGCTATTTCAATAACGGCTCTACGAGTTATGCCATCTAAAAAAGAGTCCGGTACAGGTGTGTGTAATTGACCATCTTTTGATTTAAAAAAAATATTTGCACCAGTTGCCTCTGCTATGTTCCCTTTAAAGTCTAACATTAAAGAGTCTGTATAGCCTTGAGCTTCTGCTTCATGTTTCGAGAGAGTGCATATCATATATAATCCAGCAGCTTTAGTATCCCAAGGAATTGTGTCAGGCGCTGGTCTTCTCCACTTTGAAATATTTAATTTAATACCCTCAATTTTTAATTTTGGATCAAAGTACGACCCCCACTCCCAAGTTGCTATAGCAACGTGTATTTTATTTTTTTGAGCGGAGATTGCCATCATCTCACTTCCTCTCCAAATAATCGGTCTTACATATCCATTTTTAACTTTCTGAATGTTTACAATATGTTTACAGGCTTTATTAATTTCATCTTCACTAAATGGAACTTTTATGCCCATTCTATCGGCAGAATAGAATAGTCTATGTGTATGTTCCTCTAACTTAAATATTTCCCCGTCATATACTCTCTCGCCTTCGAAAACGCAGCTAGCATAATGTAACCCATGGTTTAAAACATGGATGTTTGCCTGATTCCAATCCACAGTTTGCCCATTAAACCAAATTTTTCCAGATCTTTTATCGTAAGGTATGCTTTCCATTAAGTTGTAAATATATAGATTTTTTTCTTACAAAAAAGTATATTTCTTATAAGGATAAGTCAATATAACTTACCAGTATGAGAGATTTACTTTACCTTAAAGACGAACAAATTAAAGATTTTATTCAACTCCTGTTCTATGCGTATAGAGAAACTTTTTCTGATCCTAAAGAAATACTATCAAAAAAGTATTTTGGACCAGCTCATTTAAGATCTTTAAATCTTATCGAAAGACATCCTGGTATTAGTCTGGGTGAGCTAATATTTAAATTAAAAGTAACTAAACAAAGTCTAAACAGAGTTTTAAGAGACTTAATTAAATCAAGGATGGTAAAACAAATTAAAGATGTGAATGATACTAGAAAAAAACATCTTTACCTAGATAAAGAAGGAAAAATTTTTTTTGAAACCGTGTATAATTTACAAAAAAAAAGGATATTTAATGCTCTAAAAAATTCAAGTTCTGATTCAGTAATAAAATTTAAAGAAGTTTTAAAAAAAATCATAGATGGAAAATAAGAAAATACATATCTTAATAGTAGATGATGACAACAGAATAAGAGATCTCCTTAAAGAATATCTTAATGACAATAACTTTGTAGTTTCAACAGCTCGTGATGCCAAAAATGCAAAAATTAAGATATCTCAATTCAAATTTGATTTAATAGTTTTAGATGTAATGATGCCTGGACAAGATGGGTATGAACTTACTAAGGAGATAAAAAAAGATATTGAAGTTCCTATTGTTTTACTTACTGCTAAAGGAGAGGTTGAAAATAGAATAAAAGGTTTAGAACTTGGTGCGGATGATTATATAAGCAAACCATTTGAACCTAAGGAACTATTGCTTAGAATTAAAAATATTATTAACAAGAAAAATAAAATTGATTTAAATGTGAAGCATGCGGTTGGTAAAGCAGAAATTGATTTAAATAAAATGCAAATAAAATTAGGTAATAATAGTAAAAAAATTAATTCGACGGAAAAAAAAGTATTAACAGAAATGCTGGCAAATCCGGGAAAAACTTTTTCCAGAGAACAGATCGGTAAAATTTCTGGGATTATACAAGAAAGATCGATTGATGTAATGATAACTAGATTAAGACAAAAAATTGAAATTGACCCCAAGATACCAAAGTATCTTCAAACTATTAGAGGAGCTGGATATGTTCTCTGGATTGAATAAATTTATTAAAATTATTTTACCGAAAAGATTATTTTATAGAGCTTTAATCATCGTAGCTGCACCAACTATCATTCTACAACTTATAATTACAATAGTTTTCTACGATAGCATTTGGATTAAAGCTAATAAAAATATTACTCGATCTTTGGTGTCGCAGCTAAAAACAATTCAAGATGTATACATAAAAAACAAAGATAATTTGGAATTTTTTACTGATAGTTATAAAAATAATTTTAATTTTGAAATTGATATAAATAATGATCCCTTCCCAACTTCTACTGGAGAAAGAAAATTTAGTCCTATGGATAGATCTCTAAGAAGAGAATTAAAATCTGCTTTTGGAAACGACAACTATTGGTTCAACACTCATAAATTTAAAAGTGCTGTTGAAATTAAATTAAGGTTAGAAGGAGAAGTTATTGAATTTTTAGTTCCTAAAGAAATGATTTCAACATCATCCGTAAGATTATTTGTATTGTGGACTACCTTACCTTCCATTGTTTTAATTTTAATTGCTCTCGTTTTTTTAAAAAATCAAACACGACCTCTAGTTAGACTAGCTAAAGCTGCAGAAAGATTTGGAAAAGGTGATTACGTCAATGATTTTAGACCGTCAGGCGCATCTGAAATTAGGAAAGCTGCCTATGAATTCGACAGAATGGCAAAAAGAATAAATAGACATTTAAATCAAAGATCTGAAATGTTATCTGGAATTAGCCATGATTTGAGAACACCGCTCACAAGACTTAAGTTGCAGTTAGAAATGATTAGTCAAAAAGATATTTCAAAAAAGATGTCTAAAGATATTGATGAGATGGAAAATATGCTTAATGATTATCTTCAATTTGCTAAAACCCAGGCAAAAGAAGAAACTTCCTCAGTTGACTTATTTGTACTATTTAATGAAATAAAAAAAGATTTAAATAACGAAAATTTTGTTTTATCGAAATCTGAAAAAATAATATTAAAAGGAAGATACTTTGCTTTGAAGAGATGCTTTGAAAATCTTGTAAATAATGGTCTTGTTTATGGTAAAAAAGTTTACATAAGCTGTAATGTTGGATCCAACAGAGTAATTATAAATATAGAAGATGACGGACCAGGAATACCAGAAGAGCTATACAAAAATGTTTTTAAGCCTTTTTACAGACTAGATAAAAGTAGAAGCCTTAACAAGTCTGGAGTTGGTTTAGGTTTGGCTATAGTTGAAGACATCGTTAATTCACACGGAGGCAGTATTCAGCTCGGAAAAAGCAAACATAAAGGTTTGCATGTTAAGGTTTCTTTGCCTTTCTAGTTTTCTTTTTGGACAATTGACTAAGTTTTTTTTCTTGTTTTTGCACTAATTTTTTTAATACCTCGAATTCTTCTCTTGAAACAAGTTGAAACTTATTTATTAGCCTGTCTCTTTCAAATTGAAAACTAGTGGATAATTCTTTTTTAATATCTTTAGATGTCAAAATTCCATTTTCAATAAGACTAGACAAAGTTTTTAGTAATTTTTCAGAATTAGGCATAATTGATCTTATTTGATAGAAAAAATAAATTCAAATATGTTATAAGAAAATATGTATATCCACGATCTAGATCCAGTTTTAGTCAACTTTGGACTGTTAGAAATTAGATGGTATTCTGTGGCATATATCCTTGGAATATTAATAGGATGGTGGTTAGGTAAAAAAATCATTGTAAAAAAGTCCCAAAATATAAGCTTTGATGTAAATGAATTCGATAATTTAATTACTTATCTCATAATTTCAATGATATTAGGCGGAAGGCTAGGTTATGTAATCTTTTATAATCCCTATTACTATTTTTTAAATCCATTTGACATCTTTAAAATTTGGCAAGGAGGTATGTCTTTTCACGGTGCATTGCTCGGGATAATCATTGGAACTTACATATTTTCTATTAAGAGAAAAACTAACCTGTTTTATTTGTTAGACATAATTGCTTGTGTCTCACCTATAGGTATCTTTTTTGGTCGTATAGCTAATTTTATTAATGGTGAGTTGATAGGTAAAGCTACAAATGTTTATTGGGGTGTCATTTTTCCAAAAATTGATAATGTTGTAAGGCATCCTTCTCAATTATACGAAGCTTTTTTAGAGGGTATAATTTTATTTTTTATAATGAATTTTGTATTTTTTAAAGATAATTATAAAATTGGCAATTGTTCTTATCTGTTTTTGATTATTTATGGTTTTTTTAGAATTATTTCTGAAATTTTTAGACAACCTGATCCTCAGATAGGATATATTTTAGGGATAATTAGTATGGGAACATTATTAAGCACAATAATGATTGTTTCTGGTTTGATACTTTTTTATTTTAGAAAAAATGAATCATAGCACTGAATATTTTAAGAATAAGAAAAAAAAAATAATTCCAGTAGATGAATTTATTGAAAAAGCTCTATACGAGCCAAAGATTGGCTATTACACGAAAAAAATTCCGTTTGGAAAAGAAGGTGATTTTATTACAGCCCCAACTATTTCAAATTTATTTTCTGAAATTATTACAATATGGATTGTGTCCTCATGGGAAAAACTAGGAAAACCTAAAAAGTTTAACTTTGTAGAACTCGGGCCTGGTGATGGGAGTCTTGCAAAAGTTTTGCTGAAAACAATAAAAAAATTTCCAGATTTAGATAATGCTATAGATATATATTTATACGAAAAAAGTGCATTTCTTACTAAGGTTCAAAAAAAGAAATTAAAAGGTTTAAAAGTAAAATGGGTTCGGAATTTTGATAAAATCAAAAAAGGACCAGTGATTTATTTTGGTAATGAATTTTTCGACGCAATACCGATAAAACAATTTTTTTCAGAAAAAAATTTATTATTAGAAAAATATTTTGCAGTTAATTCTGGACTTAAATTAAAAGAAGTTTATCAAAAAGCAAATTTAGATGATGTAAAGAAGATAAAGAACTTCAAAGTTTTAAAAAGACATAAATTTATTGAATATCCAAAATTAGGTTTTTTAGAATTAGATAAGGTTGTAAAAAAAATTAATAAACTTTCAGGTGGAATTTTGCTTATAGATTATGGTTATTTAAACATAATAAATTCAAGTACTTTACAAACGATTATAAAAAACAAAAAAGTAAATATAAATGATCTGTTAAAAAACTTTGGGAATACCGATATTACCTCTCTTGTTAACTTCAGCCTTCTAAAAGAATATTTTTTAAAAAATAATTTAAAGGTTAAAAAAGTAGTATCACAAAAATTTTTTTTAGAGAAAATGGGGATAATTGAGAGGGCAAAAATACTTGAAAAAAATATGACAATAGAACAAAAAAATTACATGGCTCTGACTCTTAAACGGCTTTTGCACAAAGAGTTAATGGGAGAATTATTCAAAGTAATCTTTGCTTTCAACAGTAAGAATAATAATTTTTTAGGATTTAATTAATGTTTTATTCCAAAAATCTAAAAAAAATTAATCAAATAAAACATTGTTTTTTTTCTAGAAAAGGAGGTTATTCAAAAGGAATATACAAAAGTTTAAATTGCGGAAAAGGTTCAAAAGATAAAAAGATCAATGTTCAAAAAAATTTAAAATTTGTAGCAAAAAGGTTTAAATTAAAATTAGGTAATCTTAAGCTTATGTATCAAACTCATAGTAATAAAGTAATAATTATAAATAAACATAATAAAAAATTTAAAAAATTTAATTCTGATGCAATAATTACAAATATAAGAGGTTATGCTTTAGCTGTAGTTACTGCAGATTGTGTGCCGGTTATTCTTTATGATATTGAAAATCAAATTATAGGATGTATTCATGCAGGTTGGAAAGGAGCATTTGCTGGAATAATAGAAAATACAATTAAAAAGTTCAAGAAGATAAATCCGAATAACAAAATTATTGCTAGTGTAGGACCTTGTATTGGAGAAAAAAACTACGAAGTTGACAGAATTTTTTATAAAAATTTTATATCTCAATCAAAGAAAAATAATGTTTATTTTATTAAAAAAAATAATGATAAAAAATTGTTTAATCTTAGAAAATACGTAAATGACAAACTTATAAAACTTAAAATAAAAGTAGATCACGTTAATCACGATACTTTCAAAGAGAAGTCTTTATTTTTTAGCTATAGAAGGTCTAAAAAATTAAACGAAAAAGATTATGGCAGATGTATCTCGGTTATAAGTCTAATCTAATAGAAAATTCAAAAAAACTGTCAAAGTTTAGCCTAAATTAATAATTATATTCTATATTGTTAAAGCTCTTTAACGTGTAAATCTTCAACAACATACATTTGGAATTGGTTTGAAAACTTTTAAAAATAACTATATAAGTAACTACACTTCATGAAAATTTTATCAGGAACTAGCAATCTCAAGTTAAGTAAAGATATTTCAAAAAAACTCAAATTAAAATTGGTAAATACAAATATAAGGAGGTTTGCTGACGGTGAGATTTATATAGAAATAAACGAAAATATAAGAGGTAATAGCGTTTTTGTAATTCAGTCAACATCCAATCCAGCAAATGATAATTTAATGGAACTTCTCCTTGTCATTGATGCGTTGAAAAGATCTTCGGCAAAAAATGTTACAGCGGTGATTCCATACTTTGGATACGCTAGACAAGACAGAAAAGTTGCTCCAAGAACATCTATCTCGGCAAAAGTTGTTGCTAATTTAATAACCAATGCTGGTGCAAGCAGAGTTGTCACTGTTGATTTGCACGCTGGGCAAATTCAAGGATTTTTTGATATGCCAGTAGATAACTTGTTCACCACTCCCCTTTTTGCTAAGTATATTAAAAAGAAATTTAATAACAAAAAATTAATATGTGTTTCTCCAGATGTCGGGGGAGTTCAAAGAACGAGGGGTTTGGCGACAAGAATTAAAGCTGACTTAGCAATTATAGATAAAAGAAGACCGGCCCCAGGAAAATCTCAAGTAATGAATATCATAGGAAATGTTAAAAATAAAACATGTATTATTGTTGATGATATAATAGATAGTGGTGGAACAATAGTAAATGCAGTTGATGCTTTAAAGAAAAATGGTGCTGATGAAGTCTATGTATTTATTACGCACGCTGTTTTAAGTGGAGATGCGGTTAAAAAAATTAAAAATTCAAAAATTAAAAAACTTATAATTACTGATACAATAGATAATTCTGAAAAAATTAAGCACAACAATAAAATTGAGGTGTTGTCGATATCCTCATTAATGTCAGAGGCTATAAAAAGAATAGCAAATTCAAATTCTGTATCAGATTTGTTTAATTAATACTTGTTTTATTAAAATAGTTGCGTTATACAGCTTTTCCAAAACAAAAAAATAAATGAATAACTTAAAAGCTATTAAAAGAGATAACACTTCTTCTGGTTCAACAAATAGGTTGAGGCAGTCGGGATTTATACCAGCAATTTTATATGGTGGTGAAAATCCAAATCAAAAAATTTCTATTGAAAAAAAAGCCATTAGAGAAATTATTAATTCCGATAATTTTTTGTCAAAAGTGCTTGAGCTAGAAATAGAGGGAAAAAAAGAAAAAGTATTACCAAGAGATGTGGCTTACCATGTGATTTCGGAAGAACCTATACATATTGATTTTATGAGAGTTGTTTCTGGAAAAAAAATTGTAATTGAAATTCCAGTTAAGTTTATTAACCATCCTGACTCTCCAGGTTTGAAACGTGGAGGTGTATTAAATATTGTAAGACGTTTCGTAGAATTAAAATGTCCTGCGGAAAATATACCCGGTGAAATAATTATAGATTTGAAAGGCACAGACATTGGCACTAGTTTAAAAATTTCTTCAGTCAAACTACCTGAGAACGTAGTACCAACAATTACTGACAGGGATTTTGTAATTGCTACGGTTGCTGCTCCGACTATAATTAAAGAGCCTGAAAAACCTGCTGAAGCAATTGCTGAGGGTGCTGAAGGAGAAGCAGTTGCAGAAGGAGCAGAGGCAGCAACTAAAGAGGGTGATCCAGCAAAAAAAGATGAAAAAGCTAAAGACGCACCTGCTGGTGAAAAAAAAGCTGTAGGAGATAAAAAACCTGATGAGAAAAAGTCTGCAGAAAAAAAACCTACAGAAAAGAAATAATTAATATGCTTTTACTTGTTGGATTGGGAAATCCAGGTTCCAATTATACTAATACTAGACACAATATTGGCTTTAAGATTATTGACGCTATCAACGCCCATTTTAAACTTTCAAAACAAAAACCAAAGTTTAAAGGTTTGCTTACTACTGGCAATATAGAGTCAAAAAAAATCTACGCAATTAAACCTTTAACTTTTATGAACAATTCAGGTACAGCAATAAAAGAATTAATAGATTACTTTAAAATTGATGCAAAAGATGTTTTTGTTTTCCATGATGATATGGATATTGATTTTGGAAAAGTTAAAGCAAAGTTTGGTGGAAGTAGTGCCGGCCATAATGGTATTGACTCTATTGATAAGTTTATTGGAAAAGATTACTCAAGAGTAAGAATTGGTATTGGCCATCCAAAACAGAAAAAGAAAATTAACAATCATGTCTTAGAAGACTTTAAAGAAGATGAAGAAGAAAAAATTAAAGAAATCACTGATAATATTGTAAAATTAATTCCTACACTTATAGATAAAAAAATTGATCTTTTTTCAAGCAAAGTAAATCAAAATCTTAATGGGATTTAAATGTGGAATAGTTGGACTTCCAAATGTAGGTAAGTCTACTTTATTCAATGCTCTTACAGCATCAAAAAATGCTGAAGCAGCAAACTTTCCTTTCTGCACTATTGATCCAAATATCGGTATAGTAGATGTCTTTGATGAAAGAGTGGATAAACTAACTAATTTATCTAATTCAAAAAAAAAAATTTACGCTAATATAACCTTTGTTGATATTGCAGGATTAGTGAAAGGTGCTTCAAAAGGAGAAGGTTTAGGCAATAAATTCCTTTCGCATATCAGAGAGGTTGATGCGGTAGTTCATTTGCTTAGATGTTTTGAGTCTGAAAAAATAACCCATGTAAATTCAGAAATAGATCCGATAAATGATTTGGATACTATTAATACAGAAATAAAGCTTTCTGACATTAGTCTTATTCAAAAAAAACTGGAAAAGAATAAAAAAAAACTTTTAGACGAAAAAGAAATCCAAGTATTAGAAAAAGTGCTAAATCAATTAAATAATGGTGAAGATATAAAAATTCATGATAAAACAGAGAATGTTATTTTGTCCTCTGTAGGACTTCTAAGTATTAAACCAAGTATAATTGTTTGCAATGTGGATGAAGGTAATTTGATAAAAGGAAATAAGTTTACTGAGAATGTTAAATTAAAGTTTCCAGATGAAAAAATTGTTGTAATTTGTGCCGACATTGAAGATCAAATTATGGGTTTAGATAAAAGTGAAAGAGAAATATTTATGAAAGAAGCAGGACTGAAAAAAACAGGTCTCAATCAATTAATAAAAGAAGGGTACGATCTTTTAGATTTGCAGACTTTTTTTACATCCGGACCAGAAGAAAGCAAAGCTTGGACAATAAAAAAAAATACCTTGGCACCTAAAGCAGCAAGTGTAATCCATACAGATTTTGAGAAAAATTTTATAAGAGCAGAGGCTGTATCCTGTGAAGATTTTTTCAAATATGGTAGTGCTGAAAAATGTAAAGAGAATGGTAGATTAAGAATTGAAGGAAAAGATTATATAGTTAAAGATGGGGATGTTTTATACTTTAGGGTCAACCCTTGACCATATCTTTTTCATGCTGAGATATACTAAAATTGTTAGAAGTATAAGATAGATTATTACTTTCACTCCTGTTCTATGTCTTTCTTCAAGCTCAGGCTCTGCTGCCCAAGATAAGAATGTCGTAACATCTTTAGCCATTTGATCTACGCTAGCCTCTGTTCCGTCAGAATAGTCAACTATTCCATCAGATAGCGGAGAGGACATTTTAATTTTGTTTCCAATCATATACTTATTATAATAAACACCATCGTCTAAAACCATCCCTGAGGGAGGATCTTCGTACCCCACCAAAACAGAGTAAATATAATTTGATCCTCCTGGTCTTGCTTTTACTAGAACTGACATATCAGGAGGGTAAGCTCCGCCATTAGCTGCGATAGAAGCATTCACATTCGGATAAGGACTCTTAAATTTATCTGAAGGCTTTCCGGGTCTAGTAAACATTTCTCCTTGACTGTCAGGTCCATCTTCAATTTCAATACTTGCCGCTATAGCTTTTACCTCGGCCTCAGAAAATTCAGGTCCACCAGGCTCTCCTAGATTTCTATAACTTAAATATTGCATTGAATGACAAGAGGAACAAACCTCTTTATAAACTTGAAAACCTCTTTGCAAAGAGGCTCTATCAAACTTTCCGGTTAAACCCTTAAAAGTCCAATCTACTTTGATTGGATCAGCTTGTTCAGCAGAATGTACGTTGTATGTTGAAAAAACTATTAAAAGTGTACTTACAATCCTTAATAAACTAAATTTTTTCATTATCTTTTTTTGCAAGAGATGGTTCGGCACCACCAGTTAAAACTGGTTCCGAAATGCTCATTGGTATTGGATCTGTTTTTTCTAATAATCCTACAACTGGCATCACTACTATAAAATGTAAGAAATAATAAATTGTTCCTACTCTTGCTAAAACTAAATATATTCCTTCTGCTGGCATTGCGCCCACATACCCGAGCATTAATACATCTATGACAAATATCCAATAAAATTGTCTGTAAATTGGTCTAAATACAGCTGATCTTACTTTTGATGTATCTAGCCAAGGTAAAACAAAAAGAATAAAAATAGCTCCAAACATCAGTACAACTCCACCAAGCTTATCAGGAACTGATCTTAAGATTGCGTAAAAAGGTAATAAATACCATTCAGGAACGATATGCGCTGGTGTAACTAACGGATTTGCAGGAATATAGTTATCGGAGTGCCCTAATACATTCGGTGTAAAAAATACAAATCCTGCAAATAAGATCATAAACATTAGTAAAGCAAATGCATCTTTAATTGTGATATATGGATGAAAAGGTACTGTGTCTTTCGACGGTTTTTTTATATCAATACCGACTGGATTGTTATTACCAGGAACATGAAGTGCCCAAATATGTAAAATTACTAATCCTAATATTAAAAATGGTATTAGATAATGAAGACTAAAAAATCTTGTCAAAGTTGGGTTATCAACTGAGTATGCTCCCCATAACCAAGTTGTAATACTTTCTCCAACTAAAGGTATTGCGCTAAATAAATTTGTAATAACAGTTGCACCCCAAAAGCTCATTTGACCCCAAGGTAAAACATATCCCATAAAGGCAGCTGCCATCATTAAAAGATAAATAAGTAATCCAATTATCCAGATTACTTCTCGAGGAGATTTGTAAGATCCGTAAAATAATGACCTGAAAATATGAATATAAACTGCTAAAAAAAACATCGATGCGCCATTACTGTGAATATATCTAATCAACCAACCATAGTTTACATCTCTCATTATGTGCTCAACGCTTGCAAAAGCTAAATCAGCATGAGCAACGTAATGCATTGCCAGCACTATTCCTGTTATGATTTGAGTTAATAAACAAAATGTTAAAATTCCACCAAAAGTCCACCAATAATTTAGATTTTTTGGAGTAGGGTAATCTGTAAGATGCGCGCCTAAAGTTAACAGAGGTAAACGGTCATTAAGCCATTTCCCAGCTTTAGATTTAGGAGTATATTCTTGTTCACTCATTTTTTTATAATTTAACCTATCTTGATTGTATTATTATCTACAAACTCAAATTTTGGTATTTCCATATTTTTTGGGGCTGGCCCCTTTCTTATTCTTCCTGAAACATCGTAGTGTGAACCATGACATGGACAAAACCAACCATTGTAATCTCCTTTGTTTTTTAATGGCACACAACCTAAATGAGTGCATACACCTAACATTACTAACCACTCATCTTTACCCTGTTTTACCCTTTCTTCATCCTTTTGTGGATCGGGCAAATCGTCCAAGCTGACAGCTCTCGCAGCAGCGATCTCCTCCTGGGTTCTTCTTTTTAAAAAAACTGGTTTGCCTCTCCAAAGAACAGTAATTTCTTTTCCCGGTTCAATATTACTTATGTCTACTTCGGTTGTCGCTAAAGCCTTTTGGGCTTTATCTGGGTTCATTTGATCAATTAAAGGCCAGACTACAGCTCCGACCCCCACTGCTCCCACTGTATAACTTGCAGTAAACAAAAAATCTCTTCGATTTACTTTTTTTTCTTCTTCGTTCATTATCCTATGTGTTTATAATGTTTAAATTTAAATAAAACTAAATTTTGATATTTTCTAGGGTCAGAATGACACATAAATTAAGTAAATTAAGCGATATTAATGCACATAGCTCTTTATAAACCTGACATACCGCAAAATACTGCGGCCATCATTAGACTTGGTGCATGTTTAGGCTTAAAAATTCATATTATTGAACCATGCGGTTTTAATATCAATGACCCTAGGTTTAAAAGAGTAGTTATGGACTATGTTGGTCTATGTAAAGTTTTTAGATACGAAGATTATGATATGTTTAAAAAAAAAATAAAAAATTAAGAATAATTCTTATGACAACTAAAAGTCAAAAATCTTATCATACATTTAAATTCAAAAAAGATGATATATTGTTATTTGGTAGAGAAAGCGCAGGTGTCCCAAAACCGATACATAAATCAACTAAAAATAAACTGAAAATTCCCATTAATTCAAAAACAAGATCTTTAAATGTTGGTATGAGTGTTGCTATCGTCGCATCTGAAGCTTTAAGACAAAATAAACTAATTAAATGAAAAATTCAGACTATAGAAAAAAAATAGTGGATGGCTGGTTTTCTTATTTACAAAACCAAATTTGTCAAGAGTTTGAAAATATCGAGGGTAATAATAAAAAATTCTTAAAAAGACAATGGTATAAAAAAATTAAAAAGCAAGGCGGTGGAGTATCTTATTTGCTTAAAGAAGGAAAAATTTTTGAAAAAGTTGGTGTAAACAAATCAACTGTTTCAGGAAAATTTCAAAAAAAATTTAGATCTAAAATCTTTGGAGCGAACAAAAACGGAAAATACTGGGCTTCAGGTGTTTCAGTAGTTGCACATATGAAAAATCCTAAAATTCCAGCCATACATTTTAATACTCGTTTTATAGTAACTTCAAAGGAATGGTTCGGTGGTGGCATGGATGTCACTCCCAGTCATATCGACAATGAAGAAAAAAAACTAATTCATAAAATGCTTAAAGATGTATGTATAAGAAATAAAAAAAATTATAAAAAATACAAAAAGTGGTGTGATGAATATTTCTATCTACCACACAGAAATGAGGCAAGAGGTATTGGAGGAATCTTTTTTGATTATGAACGTAGTAATTGGAGAAAAGATTTTAAGTTTGTACGTGACTTAGGTTTAACTTTTATAAATATTTCTAAAAAAATAATAAACAAAAAAAAACAACACAAGTGGACAAAAAAAGATAAAGAAAAGCAGCAATTGAAAAGAGGGAGATATGTAGAGTTTAACTTATTGTATGATAGAGGTACAAAGTTTGGATTAAATACTGGTGGAAACATTGACTCAATTTTGATGTCACTTCCTCCACAAGCATATTGGAATTAAATTATGGATAAAGAGCCTATTACAGTTCAAGGACTTGAAAATTTAAAAAAAGAACTTGAAAATTTAAAAAACGTTCAGAGACCTAAAGTAGTAGCTGCAATAGCAGAAGCTAGATCACATGGCGACTTGAAAGAAAATGCAGAATACCATGCTGCTAAAGAGCAACAGGGTTTAATTGAAGGGAGAGTTCTTGCAATAAATGATTTAATTGCGAGAGCAAACGTTATAGACGTAACGAAAATTGATAACGAAGGAAAAGTGATATTCGGTTCAACAATTAGAGTTAAAGATTTAGAAACTGACAAAAAAATTTCTTACAAGCTAGTTGGGCAAGATGAGGCTGAAATTTCAAAAAACTTAATTTTTTACAAGAGTCCCATTGGAAAAGCTTTGATAGGTAAAATTAAAGGGGATTTAGTTATGGTTAAAACACCTTCAGGAGAAAGAAATTTTGAAATTGAAAATGTTGAGTACATTTAATTATTCTGTTTTGTAATTATTTCTTCAACCCTGCTATTTGAAATTTTAAAATTATTCTTAAGCCACTCGTCTTCTATTATTTTAAGAGTTTTACCAATTAAAGTGCCTTCTTTCATACCGTATTTTTTAAGATAATTCCCATCATATTTAAAGTTTGGAATATTCATACCTTCAATTTTTTTAAGGATATCAAAATAATCTTTTATTTTAGTTTGTTTATTATACGCATAATGAAGTAAATTTAAATTTTGAAGGTGTTTTTTACCAAAATAATATAAGTTTTTTAATAAATCTTTCTTTAAAAAATTTTTATCTTTAGAAACATTTAAATAATTTTTGGCTAATAAATTAAGTTTATCTTTTAAATAATTTGAAACATTGTATTTATGTGTAAAATACTCGTGATTATTTTTTTCATCAATTAATAAAATCGCTAATATTATCTCATTGTCCTCTACCTTAAAATTTTGCAAAGAATTGAGACGACTTAATCTTTTTAAATATTTTAATTCAGGAAATACTAACTCAAAAATTAACTTTAAATCTGTATTATTGTTAATTTTTAAAAAATTTTTTAATTTTAAAATTTTTAACAATTCACTAAAAATTCTTTCTTTTGAAATTTTTTTTATAGTATCTAGATTTGTTTTAATTACTTGCAAAGTATTATGATCAACTTTGCTAATATATTCTAATGAAAATCTTAAATAACGAATTATCCTGAGATGATCCTCATCTATTCTTTTTTGTGGGTCTCCAATAAACTTTATGTTTTTGTTTTTTAAATCCTCAATACCGAGCTGTGGGTCAAATATGTTTCCATTAGCATCTAAATAAATTGCGTTGATAGTAAAATCTCTTCTTTCCGAATCCTCTTGCCAGTCATTTGTGTATTTGATTTCTGCATGTCTTCCGTCTGTTTTAATATCTTTTCTTAATGTTGTGATTTCAAGTTTAAGTTTTTTACTTACTAAAGTAATGGTTCCATGTTTGACACCACTGTCTATTATATTAAATTTAGTATTCTTGAAATTCTCTTTAATTTCATCTGTTGTTAAAATTGTAGCTATATCAATGTCATCTATATGTTTATTTGTTAAATGTTTCCTTACACATCCCCCAACAAACATTGCTGCTTTTTTGTTTTCAGGACTTGATTGGTTTAATTTTTTCAATACAAATTTTATTTCTTTGTTTTTGTAGAATGGGAAGAAAAAATGTTTAAGTTTTATTATGAAATTAGTTTTCAACATATATTGTTGGCTGGGGCACTAGGATTCGAACCTAGGATGGCGGTATCAAAAACCGCTGCCTTACCGCTTGGCTATGCCCCAATTTAAGTTTTGGTATATCATAATAGTATAAATTTAAATAGTTTTTGCTACCGCACACCAATATTTAGGAAAGATTTGTTTAATTTTAATTAATGCGTTTTTAGCTGATTTTTTGCTTTTAAATACTCCATAACAAGCAGATCCAGAACCTGACATTCTAGAAAAATAGCATCCTTCTAGTCTTTGCAATTGCGAAACTAATTTTTTTACTAATGGAAATTTATTTTCAACAATTAATTGAAGGTCATTTTTCTCTTTTGTAATTATTTTTAAAAATTTTTTCTTATCTTTTAAATTATTGTAATTTAATTTTGACATTTTCGAAAATTTTGAAACTTTAGAATAAATATCTTTTGTTGAACACCTCAAATACGGATAAACAATTAAGATATTAAAATTATAATTTTTTCTGAAATTTTTTACTTGATCTAAATTCACTAAAAATCCCTTTTTGAAAAAAAATAATCTAAGATCAGAGCCAATTTTCTTTTGAACAATATTGATTAAATTTTTTCTAATTTTTCCCTTTATAAAATATTTTATAATTGAAGCAGCATTACTAGTACCTCCACCCATTCCAGAAAATACTGGGATTTTTTTATTTACAATTACTGAATAGTAATTTGAAATAATTTTTTCTTTCCTTAAAATATTTAAAGTATTTACAATTGTATTGTTTTTTTTGTTAATATTTTTTGAAAATTTACCTTTAAAAATTACAGAATCTCTTATTTTCCTATTTTTTTTAATGTTAATAACATCATGAATACTAGTTAAAAAAAAATATGACTGTATTTGATGTAATTTTCTTTTTTGTAGTTTTTTGTTTATCCTTAGAGATAAATTTATTTTTGAGAAGGATTTAATTAACATTTAACGCTACAATCCTGATATTAATTTTTCTTTTATGTTTTTCCTTAAATCTTTTTTAGTATCAGTTAAACTAAGAACATAATTCCAATAATATCTTGCTTGTATTTTATTACCATTTTTCCAAAGAACATCTCCATAATGATCATTAACAATCGGATCTGCTGGCATAAGTTTTACTGCAGTCTGAAGGTATTGTTTTGACTCTTCAAATTTTTTTAGTTTAAACAAAGCCCAACCAAGTGAGTCAATTATAAATGGATCATTAGATTTTAAGTTGTTTGCTTCTTCCAGCATAGCGAGAGATTGTTCTATTTTTATTCCCTGCTCTATCCAAGAGTATGCAAGATAATTTATAACGTAAGCTTGATTTGGATTTGCTTCTAAAGATAATAATAAATCCTTTTCTGCCTTTTCCCACTCACCAATTCTTTCGTATGCAACTCCTCTTCCATCTCTAACTTTAGGAAATAATGGATGGTCTTTTTGTATTTGATCAATTATTTCTGAATAAACTTCAATGGACTCTTTAAATTTTTCATTATTTTTAAGAAATCTTGCGTAATCATAAGTCTGATAAATGTTTTTTTCTTTAATTTTTTCATAGGATGCGGACAATAATTTGATTGCTTTATTTTGCTCTTCTTCTTCAATTAAAATTCTTGATATTTGTTTTGCTGAGTGCCATCTAAAAGAGGTCCCATGTTTATTTAATTGAGTATAAATTTGTTTTGCTTTTTTGTAATTTCCTATTAAATAAAAATTTTCTGCTAGCAAGGTATTATATGAGTAAAATTCTTGATTCAAATACCTAGAAATATTTAAATAAAAATTAGAAAATCTATATAAATTTTGGGAAGAAAGAGCATTAGCAACAATATAAAAAATTTCAGCAACTACGTGAGATGTATTTTGACAATTAAAAATATTTTTATACTTACTCTTTTCTAAGTTATTTTTTAACTGTCTCAATTTAACATTGTTGGGATGTAATTTAACAGCATTATTAATTAAATTTTTTGCTTCAGTAATTTTATTTTTTTTTAATAAATAAGAGGCATAAAAATAATAATATCTAGAAAAATCAGTTTTATTATTTAAAACTAGTTTTTTAAAATGTGTCTCTGTTTTCTCATTATCATAAAAACATCTTAGAAACGTTTTTTGGACTGTTTTGAGGTTTTCAAACCTACTATCAATTTCGTTAATTTTATTCTGAGAAATTTTAAAATCTAAATAATTAAATTCAGCCCAATTAAAAAGAGAACTAGCTAAAAAATCATTTAAAATAAATCTATTATTTTTATTTTTTAATTTAAGAAAATAATTACTAGCTGATTTAAATTGTTCATTTTTCAAATAGTAAACACCAATAATTAGATCGCTTTCAAATGTACTTGAATTTATCTTTTCTAATTTTTTTGCATAATTAAAAGCTTCATTTAGTTTATTTGTATTTATCAATGAAAATAAATATTGAGATGAATAGTTTTTATGAGACTCTTCTAAACCATCTAACTTTTTTAAAAATTTATAAGATTCATTATATTTGTTATCATTTAAAAGAAGTATGCCTGAAAAATAATCTGAAACGTTTCTTCCTTTGTCAAATTTATCTGAATTTTTAGCGTTTAGTGTGGATAAAAAACTAATGACAACAAATATTTGTATTATAATCTTTAAAATGAAATTAAAATTGATCATATATTTAAGTAATGAAAAAAATAAACGCCAAAACTATTAAATTAATTAAGTTTTATAAATTTATAAATTATAATTTAATTTATAACAATAAGGCAATAAATAGATACAAAAAAGAAAGTTCTGAAGCAATAGGAAGCAAGGCGGAAAGCCTCAAAAAATTACAAAAATCGATTTTAAATCTTAAAAATTGTGAATTAAAAATAAACTCAACAAATATAGTTTTTGCTGACGGTAATCCTAAATCTAAAATAATGATTATAGGTGAAGGTCCGGGTTTCCACGAAGATCAAGAGGGTCTTCCATTCGTTGGACGAGCAGGGAATTTATTAGATAAAATGTTAGCATCTATAAATTTACATAGAGAAAATGTTTATATTACAAATGTCGTAAATTATAGACCGCCAGAGAACAGGAGGCCAACGGAGGAAGAAATAACAAGATATCTTCCATTCTTAATAAAACATATTGAGATTATTAATCCAAAAATCTTGGTTTTGTTAGGGAGCACTGCTTTAAATGCTTTAATCGGAAATGAGGAAGTTATTTCTAAAGCAAGGGGAAAATGGATTGAGAAGAAAATTGGTAAATGTAAAACTTCAGTAATAATTACATTTCATCCAGCATATTTAATGAGACAGCCGGCCCAAAAAAAAATGGCTTGGATTGATCTTAAAATGATAAGAGATAAAATTTCAACACTTAATATATAATTGAAAAAAAAATATGTTATTGCTGGTGTGGATGAAGTTGGTAGAGGTTGCCTTGCGGGACCTGTGGTTTCTGCAGCAGTGATTTTTAAAAAAGGTATCGATTTAAGATTTTTAAGAGATTCTAAAAAAATTCCTTCTGTAAAGAGGGGGAAAATTTCAGAACATATTAAAAAACATTCTTATTATGCTTTTGGAATTGCATCAGTTAACGAAATTTACAATTTAAATATTTTACAAGCATCTTTATTATCTATGAAAAGAGCTATTGATCAACTAACTGTGAAACCTGAATTAGTATTAATTGATGGAAATTTTTCACCTAAAGGCATAAAGAATTTTAAAACAATAATAAATGGAGATGAAAAAATTAAAGTAATTAGTGCAGCCTCTATAATTGCTAAAGTTTATAGAGACAAATTGATGATTAAATTATCTACAAAATTTAAAAACTATTCTTGGGAAAAAAATTATGGTTATGGTACTAAAGCTCATTTAGATGGTCTTAGAAAATTTGGTATAACTGCTCATCATAGAAAAGGCTTCAAACCCGTACACAAGATATTGTCAAGATAAGAATCTCCGACACAAGAAACTATATTTTTTTTCTAAATTAGATTGACCGAAGATTCAATTTAAGGTTGAATCTACAAATGTCAAAATTTTTTAATAGGATCATACACGGTGATAGTTTAAAGGAAATAAAAAAAATTCCGAACAATTCTTTTGATTTAGTTTTTGCTGACCCGCCTTACAATCTGCAAATAGGAGAAAAATTAACTCGACCAGACTCAAGTAAAGTAAATGGCGTAAATGATAAATGGGATCAGTTTAATAGTTTCAAACATTATGATGATTTCTGCAAAACTTGGTTAACCGAATGCAAAAGAATTTTAAAAGATAATGGAAGTATATGGGTAATAGGCTCATATCATAATATTTTCCGATTAGGTTATCATCTACAAAATTTAGGTTATTGGTTGCTTAATGATGTTATTTGGAGAAAGAACAATCCAATGCCTAATTTTAGAGGAACAAGATTCACGAACGCTCATGAAACTTTGATTTGGGCTTCAAAAAATAAAAAGTCAAAATATACTTTTAACTATCAATCACTTAAGTGTTTAAATGATGATTTGCAAATGAGGTCGGATTGGATATTACCCATTTGTAATGGAAAAGAGAGATTAAAGAAAAATGGAAAAAAAATTCACTCTACTCAAAAACCAGAGGCATTACTACATAGAATTATATTAGCGACTACAAATAAAGGTGATGCAGTTTTTGATCCTTTTTTAGGTACTGGGACTACAGCAGTTGTGTCTAAAAAATTAGGTAGAAATTATTATGGAATTGAAAAAAATAAAAAATACTTTACGTCAGCAAAAGATAGAATTTTTAAAACAACAAAAATTGAAGACGACTATTTAGATACAATTGAAAACAATAAATCAAAGCCTAGAATACCTTTCGGTTCGCTTGTAGAATTAGGAGTAATTAAGCCAGGTGCATCTCTGTTTGATCCAAAAGGGAAAATTAATGTAAAAATTATGGCCGATGGAAGTATAAAATATAAAGACGCAGAGGGATCAATTCACAAAATTGCTGCAAAAATTATGGGTGCTGAAAGTTATAATGGTTGGACTTATTGGCATTATAATTTAAATGGATCAACTGTATTAATTGATAGTTTACGGCAAAAGTTTATTGCAGAAAAGCAAATTTAGTTTTTATAAACTGTTCCCAAATAGAAGTTTACAAAATTCTTTCTTCTAATCAAAAATTTAATAAAAAAGTTTCTTATTTTTTGCATAATTGGACTTGAAAAGTGAAAAACAAAAAAATTAAGATTTGACCTTTTTTTACTATTTTAGCTCTTTTTGACCTTTCTCTAAAATAAGCGTTTTGAATATCTGCATAATCTTCTTTGATTAAATTAAAAAGTTCATATGCACTCTCAATCGATTGCCCTGCTCCTTGTGCTAATGTTGGTAAAAAACCGTTAAAAGCATCTCCAATATAAAATACTTTGTTGTTAGTGGAAGGAAGTATTTTAGGAGTAGAATATAATGGCCAAGATTTTAAATCTCCCTTAAACACTTTTTCAAAATTTGAGTTTTGACTAATTACTTTATCAACGAGAGTTTGAATTTTGTCAGGATCATATTTCTTTTCTCTAATAATACAAATTAAATTAAGCTCTTTATTTCTATTAACTGGATAAACGACTATATGACAATTTTTTCCCATAATAAGACTGATATTGTCCTTCTCAACCTTAAATTCAGATTTTGCTTTAAGTATAGTTCTAATAGCAATAGCCTTCTTAAATTTTGGCTCATTTTTTTTCTTTTCAAAAAAAGTCCTGGTATTAGAAAAAATACCATCTGCACCAACAACTATGTCAACGAGATCATTAGTGTTATCATCAAATTTAATAAGCACCTTTCCTTTTAGTTCAGAAACCTCTTTTATTTTTTTTCCAAATCTTAGGTGTTGAGTATAAATGTCATTTTTTAGAAATTCAATTAAAGTTGATCTTTGTAAAGTTGTGTATTTATTTTCTCTTGAATTAAATTGAGTAAGATCCAAATTACAAATTTTTTCATTTTTAATATTATAAAAATCTACCCCTGCTGGATGAAATATTTTATCATTGTTTATATTCTTAAATCCAATTGTATTCAAAATTTTTACACTATTAGTTGATAATTGAATTCCATATCCCTCTTCAAGAGATAAGCTTTCTTGCTTTTCATATAACATAAATTCATGATCAGAATTTTTTTTGATTAAATTCGCAAGAGTTAGCCCCGCAATACCAGCTCCTATAATAGCTAATTTTTTTTTCATTAAAATAAAGTTGAAACTTGTCTAAATATTTTTTTTGTAAAGCTCGGAATGAATTCTTTGTTATTTTTTTCTAATGAGTACCAATTATGAGATAGAGGAATTTTATCAGAAAATTTGTAATATAAATTTATATTTAATTTTAAATTTGAAATAGAGTTATTATAATTTACTAGAAATTTCCAACTTTGGTTTTTTTGAAAACTAATTGATTCTTTTATCGTTGGAATATTAAAATTTTTTAAAAAACTTATTTGATTGTTTTTTGTTAAGGCTATTTGTTTTTTCTTGTTTAAATAACAAAAAATATCGTAATTTTTATTTTTAATCATTTTTTTTCTAGTGCTCTTAATTTTATTGTTAGATTTAAAATACTTACAAGTTTTATTCAAACAACACATCAGACAATTTGGGTCTTTTGGTTTACATGTCAAAGCACCAAATTCCATTAAAGCCTCAACAAAATCAGCATTACGTTTTGTACAGAATAGTTTTTTCTTATTTTTTTCAATAAATTTATTAAAATCTATTTTGTGCTCTTCTACATTTAGGTTCCTTGAAAAAATTCTTTTTACGTTTCCATCCAAGGCTATTCTAGGTTTATCATAGATCAAACCTAGAAGTGCATTGGCTGTATAATCCCCAACTCCTGGAAGTTTTTTTATTTCTTCCAATGTCTCTGGTAGTCTTAATTTGTAATAATTTACTAACATTTTTGAGCATGCCAAAAGGTTTCTGGCCCTTCTATAATAACCAAGACCCTCCCACATTTTTAAAATTTCTTTTTCATTACTCTTGGATAGATCTAACAAAGTTTTAAATTTTTTTGTGAAATTATTGAAATAAGGAATAACTGTTTTTACCTGTGTTTGTTGCAACATAAATTCACTTAAAAGTCTATAATAAAGCTTTTTAGGTGAGTTTTTGCTAACACGCCAAGGCAAACTGCGTTTATTATTATCGTACCAACA
>MDTG01107013.1_pt1 | contig 23421 bp, 19 predicted proteins | sample 811421 | NCBI WGS metagenome assembly MDTG01 (sample SAMN05326645, study PRJNA326480) | marine metagenome | isolation source: seawater | place: Pacific Ocean: South East | collected 2011
AATTTTTTAATTTTGAATTATAAAAAAACCAATCCCATGTAAATCTAGCTAAACCAAAAGAAGGTATATTTTTGATTTTCGCAAATCTGAATGCTTCTGGGACTAAATCTGATATAATCAGATTGAAATTAAATCTTCTGCTTACAAGAAAATCTACATTTTTTTTTGAATTTTGTGGCCAAGTTTTTAGTATCTCTTTAGTTTTTCGAAGATCTAGTTCACCATTTTTTTTTTTTACAGTCGATAGTGTATCAGGGAAAGATATAAAATTAATTTCATTACCAAAAAACTCCTTTAAGAAAGATAACCTTTTATAGTTAAAAATTGTAAATTTTGAATTTGGATATAATTTAATAAATTCTGAAATTATAGTTTTTTGCCTTACGGAGTGACCAAAACCTTCGCTAGAAATAAATACGCCAACATTTAAATTTTTAAATTTTTTTTTCAATTTTTTTTTTTGCATCTAAATATTCTTTTTTAGTGTGTATATCTATGTAGTTACAAAAATATACACCTATCTTAGTGCTTAAGGTTTTTTGAAAAACTGTTCTATATGTCATTATTCTAAATGCTGCATTTTGTATGTTATTTGAATTTATAGAAATCAGCTCTTTTTTGAGCGAACCTGGATAAAGTTTTTTTTTGAAAAAGTGAATTGCTTTGTCTAGATCTTTATGGTCTATTTCAGGAGAATTTGGTTGAATCGAAATAACTATTTTAGGTTTCTTTTTATTTTTATAAAATTTATTTATTGCATGAACAACTACATCTTGTTTTTCTGCTTTTTCAAAAGTTAATTTTTTGGGTCGATTTATAAATATAAAGCCATTTTCAATGGTAACTTTTTTAATAAAAGACGAGTCTGATGAGATAATTATATCTTTAATATTTTTCGATTTTTTTATCTCTCTTGCAACGTATAAGAACATTGGTAGATTTTTTATTGGAAGAATATTTTTATTTTTAAGTCTTCTAGACTTTTTTTTTGCAGAAATAACAACCGTTATTTTTTTTTTCATTTCAAATATTCAAATTAAACTTTTTTTTTGAACAAATTATATAATTTTCGGCTGTCATATATCGTTTATTTATTTTATTTGTAACATCGTAGAAAAAGATTTTCCTTTTTTTCAAATAAACCTTAAATTTTTCAGTCAGTGAAAATAAATGTTGTTTCTCTATGTTCCTATTAACGTGACAATATATTATTACAATTTTACTATTATTTAATGCGAAATCTAAAATTTTTTTTGGCTGATGTGTATGGTCTAAAGTATGAAAAATACCAAATAAGTCAAAATAGTTAAATACTTTTTCATCATATAAATTAATAATTTTCATGTCAAACATTTTTGATGCAATAACTTTGCTATTTACTGATTTATAGTTGTCGTTATAGACCCATGTAAGGTTTGAATTATCAACTAACAAAAATTTTGAAATTTTATTTCTATAATATTTATCTTTAAAATTTTTGATATATCTCAAATATTCGATTGCTTTTTTATTTCTCTCTTTTTTTTTGTTTTTACTTAAGTTAACTACTTGTCTTGCTGTTAAATAATTTAACGTTGCATTAAAAAAACCTTTTCTTAAATTAAGGTTTACTTTGTATTCATCATCAAAGTAATTAATCATTAAACCAGTAAAAGGACTGTTAAATTCGGCATATTTTTTTACATTAAGATTTTTTTTTATTATTTTATAAATATTACCATGATCTGGCTTTATATCTTTTATGAAAAAATTTAAAAGATTTTGCCAACTTCTATTATGTTGACCATAAATGTGATTAAATATTTTAAATGAGTCTTCGAAACTAAACCATGGATTATTTTGAATTGAGTAACAATTTTTACATTCATAGATTTTCATTCTAGAAAATAATTTATTTGAAATTTCAAAATCTGAAGATATAGCTTTAGTATAAAAGTTATGTTTATATTTTTGAATACTAGATTTAACTAATCTTTTTGATCCACAAAAAACACAGTTATTATAATAATGTAATTTCATAATTAATTTTTTTTAAAATGATTAATCTGTTGTATCTAGCAAAAATACTTGTGGAAGTATTTGCTTGATCTTCAGATTTTCTATTTTTTCAATTCTGTTAATATCATATACTTTTTTACTAAATTCCTTATAGTTAAAATTATTTCCAACTTTTTCAATGTGAAGTCTCTCTAATAATGAATTGCTTCTATAACCAATTAATTTTTTTATTAACCTTTTAAAATTCCTAAAATTATTAAGAAAAAATAAGTAATACTCAATTTTTTTATTTGGAAATATACTTTTATAACTTTTCACACTATTCATGCGATCAAATAAATTAATTAAAAAATCAAAAGCATCAAAATCATAATCAAGATTTTTTATAATATTTTTTTCATTTTTTGGTTCTATATTTAAATTAATATTTTTACTATTTTCGATTAATGTATTAACTTCATCAGCTGATCTTGCAACTTTACATATATCTTTCAAAAACTTAATTTCAGCAGAACTTTTATATTTGGCAAGAAAGTTAATTGTATGTTTTTCCAAAAAATAAGCCTCTAAAAGTGAAGTTGAATTTGATGAGATAACTAAAGAACTAGCATTTATGTAAGCGTGTGTTGTGGTGTATATATCATCATTTAGTAATATATTTTTAAATTTTCTTTTTTGAATAAAGTTTCTCCAAAACATTTTGCTTTCAACTGGATGTGGAGAAATTAAAATTTTTTTATCTGGAAATTTTTTTTCAAAGTTATTTAAAAATTTTATCGTCTGAAACAAAATTTCTCTTTGCATAATTATTTGTTCATTTACAATTTTAATGTGGTGAGATTCAGGATCGATATTATCATCAACAATTCTTGAATAAACAAAATCGATCACATGATCTTCTCGTAAATAATGATTTATCCTCCCAAATTGAGTAGTAAATAAAATAAATTCTCCGTATTTATTTTTCAATTTATTAGTTTGTTCTTTTAGCAAAGATCTATATTTCTTTTTTAATATTTCTAACCTTAGATTTCCAACTATCTCTGTGTCATTAAATTTGTGAGGAAATATTTCTTTAATTTCATTTGAATCTTCATTTCCAACTGCCAGAAGTAAGTCAATTTTATTTAAATTCTCATTATCCATTCTATACTTTAATCTTTCCTTCATATCCCAGGCTAAGATAACTTCCTCATCATTTGAGACAATTTTAAAATTTTTATTTTTTAATAAATCAATTATTTTCGTATTCTTAGAGCCAAAACTTTTTATAAAAGCTATTCCGGGATTTACTTTGTTAAAAATTGACCAAACATTACCCTTTTGACCAATAATAACTCTGTAATTTTTTTTTTTTAAAGATCTTAATGCCAGCAAAATTTTTGAATTTAATTCTCTCTTAACACTTTCAACTGTAATATAAATTGTTCTTTTTTTTTTCATTATATGATATTAAACCTAAAATATTATTTAAATAACAGCCCTTAGTGACTTATAGAACAAATAAAAAAAAAGTTAAATTAATTATTGCAGGAAAAAAATTTGAAGTTAATAATAAAAAATATTTACTTAATATATTAAATCCTACTTCTAAAAATACAAAATATTTTGATCCACCACCGAAGGGTAAAATTACAAATCTTCAAATTGGAAGAATTCTTTTACAAGTTCATCAAATTATATTTCTTGTGAACAATTTGGGTTATTCATTTAAAAACAAAACATTCTTAGATGTTGGTTGTGGAAATGGAATGATACCAAGATTAATTTCATCTTTAACAAAGATAAAGTATTCATATGGTATTGATCCATATTTAGATGGTGAGCATAAAACAAGCTGGCCCAAACTTGATCATTACAAGGTATTTTTAAAAATAATTAAATTAATTAAAAATAAAAAATTTATAGATTATAAAAATTATTCAAAATTTCTAAAGTATGAAAACTTTTCACTGAGACCTGAAAAGCAAAAAATTATATACAAAAAAAACTATAAATACGACTTTAAAAAACTTTCAGGACTCGAAATTACAAAACTAAAAAAAAAATTTGACATAATTTATTTCAAATCGATAGAACATTTTAATAATTGGGATTTATTGTTTAGAAATCTTAAAAATTCAACAAACAGAAAAGGAATTTTAATCTTTAAACACAGATCTTTTTTTTCTTATTTAGGAGCACACAGATATGCCTCGATAGGTATTCCATGGGGTCATCTGTTACTTAGTGAGACTGAGTATGAAAGATATATTAAGAAATTTCATAAAAATAGATATTCAAACATGAAAGAATTTTATTATAAAGGTTTAAAATATCCTCGAAGTAGTGTGAGTGACTTAATGAAATTTGCTTCAAAATACTCTTTTAGACTAAAATTTATTTCAATTGAACCTCCTCACTATAATAAAAAAACAACAAAATATTTAAACGATGTAAATAATATATGGGAAAGCATAAATAAAAATTTCCCAAAGGTTCCCTCAGAAGAAATACTCAGTGGTATTTACCATATAGTTCTCGAAAAATTGTAAATGTGTGGGTTTATATTAACGACAAATACATTAAAAAAAACAATTCTAAGCTGTAAAAATGATATTTTGCATAGAGGACCTGATAATCAAAAATTTAAATTCTTAAAAAATTATTCTCTTTATCACTCTAGATTAAAGATTTTGGACTTAAAACCAAGATCGAACCAACCATTTACCGATGAAGATAAAAAATTTTTTCTTTTATTTAATGGCGAAATATATAATTTTTTAGAACTAAAAAAAAAATTTCAAATTAATTGTAAGACATCCTCAGATACAGAAGTTCTTTTCATATTATTAAAAAATTTTGGTATTAAAAAAACCTTAAAAGAAATAAAGGGAATGTTTTCCTTCGCTTTTGTTGATGTAAAGAAAGATAAAGTTTACTGTGCAAGAGATCATTTTGGTCAAAAGCCATTTTATTATAATCTGGATGGAAATTTTAATTGTTCGACAAATATTAAAGCAGTAGCTAATTTAAATAGAAATTTAGAATTTGACAAAAATTGTGTAGATTTTTATTTAAATTCATCTGGAATATTACCCTTAAATAGAACTATTTATAAAAACATTTTTTCGCTCCCAGCGGGTCATTATTTAATTTTTGATAACAAGAAAAAGTCAATTAAGTTATTTGAATATTTTCACCCATCAGATTTAATATCAAAAAGATTAAATTTTGAGCTAAGTAAAAAAAGTGAATTAGATATAAAAAAAAATATTAAAAAAGAAATTTTTAAAGCTATAGGAAATTGCTGTATAAGTGACGTTAAGGTTGGAGCTTTATTAAGTGGTGGTATAGATTCATCTTTAGTTACATATTTTGCAAAAAAAATAAATCAAAGATTAGTTACACTTACAGGTTTATCAAAAAAAATTGAGAAAATACCAGGCAAAGTAGTGCCAAAAATTTTAAAAAAACTCAAAATTAAAAACTACATTTTTATTAAACATGAACCTAGGGAATATATTGAAAAACTAAATAATATATTAATGAAAAGCTATTCGCCAAGCAGATGGGGAGGGGGTATTCCTATGAGCAATATTTGTAGAGTTGCTAGAAAAAATAAAATAAAAGTTCTATTATCTGGGGACTCTGTAGATGAAATTTGTGGAGGTTATAAAACATTTTCAAAAATTTCTATGAAATCAAAATGTGACTTTCATTCAATAATCCAAGTAAATAAATCTAAAAAAAACAATTTAATTTTTGATTATCGAGAGTATTTGATCAAAAATAGAGAGAGAATACTAAAAAAGTTAAATTTTATAAGTTCTTATGAAGAGAGAAAAAAACAATTATTCTTTATTGAGGATATGCATATTTTCTTGCAAACTTGTACCTTGCCTCATGGGGATGAATATTCTATGCACGAATCGATAGAGTTGAGAAATCCCTTTTTAGAGCTAAGTCTTGTTAAAAAGCTAATTAATTTAGATATAAAATATAAATCTTCTATTAATAAAAAAAAAAATAATGGAAAATTAATTTTTAAATCTATAGCTAAAGAAATTTTTGGAGACATAATTATTCAAAAAAAAGAAGGTACTAGAAACTACTCTATAATGATTTCCAACAAAAATTTATGGAAAATTAAAAATTTTGAAATTTTAAAAAAATATAAAGTAGATGAAACTAAAATATTCGACCGTAAATATTTATTTAAATTAATTAATTTAGAAATCCTTTATAGAAATTCAATTGTAAAGCAGCCAAAATTTGGATTTGCTAGTATTTTAAGCAAAACTGGTTATAAGTATTTTTATGGCAAAAAATAATACTGGACAAAATATAAAAGCCTCAAATGCCTCTTGGAACTTTGATAAGAATGTATGGAAAACTTTTGACACTCACATAAATAAATCTATCCCACTCTATGAATGGAGTCACAAAATAGGTTTGGAGCTATCTGATTTTTTTTTAAGTAGAAAATCATCGTATATAGACCTGGGCTGTTCAACAGGCACTTTCATAAATAAATTAAATAAAAGGCATTTAAACAAGAACCTGAGAATATTTGCTTATGACTCGGTTAAAAATATGATTAAGGCTTCAAAGCTGAACAACAAAAAATCGAAAAATATTAAATATTTTACAAACGATATTACTAAGTCAAATTTACCAAAAAAAACTGATTTAATTACAAGTTTTTATACATTAAGTTTTATTAAACCTTCAGAGAGACAAAAACTTTTCAACAAAATATATAACTGCTTGAATTGGGGCGGGGCTATTATTTTTTTTGATAAGGTAAGAGCTCCAGACGCTAGATTCCAAGATATGATGTCACAAGTTTATATTAATTATAAGATTGATAGAGATTTTACACCCGAAGAAATACTCAATAAGAGCAACAGCATTAAGGGGGTTCTAGAACCTTTTTCAACAAAAGAAAATTATCTTTTTCTTAAAAGATCAGGCTTCAAAGATTATATGACTATATTTAAATATGTCTCTTTTGAGGGTTTTATAGCTATTAAATAAAGTGTTTAAAATTGTCGAAATACTCCCAAAATATTTCAAAAAAAGTTTAGTTGTTTTTATTATTTTGAATTTTTTCAGCGCAGCAATTGAAACTTTAAGCATAGGTTTAATTTTTCCATTGATGCAATCATTATTTAATCAAGAGACTAGTATTGTGCTAATAATAAAAAATTATTTGCCTCAATTATCAGATGATGAATTTTTAAAATTAATATTATTTTTTTTTCTGGCAGTTTTTTTTATAAAGAATATTTTTTTATTATTTTTTAAATGGTGGCAAGCACATATAGTAAATAGCATACTGCATAACTTACAAAACTCACTTTTGGAGAGATATTTATCTGATAACATTTTAAATATAAATAGAATAAATGTTGGTGTAAAAATCCGAAATATCAAGTCTGAAACCTCAAGATTTGGAAAATTTCTTTTATCTTGGATCAACCTCTTAGTCGAAGTTTTGGTTCTATTTGGACTAATAATTTTATTGATAGCAGTAAACTTTAAGGTAGCAATATTTTGTGTTGTACTTTTTACAATTTTCGCAACTCTTTATTTATTTTTATCCAAAAAGATAGCATATACATGGGCAAAGAAAAAATTGTTACTTTCAGAAAAATCAATGCTTCTTTTAAACGAAAGTTTAAAATATATTAAAGATATAAGGCTTTTTAATAAGACAAGTTATTTTTTAAATAATTTTAAAATTCGTGAGAATGAAATATTTAGATTATCTACTAAATTTTCTGTTTACAATAGTACACCAAGATTATTATTAGAAATTATCGTAGTAATTATAATTGTATTTTCTATATTTTTCATAATTAATTCTGGTGGAAATATATCTAGCACTTTAGCAAATATTGGTTTTTATTCTGTTGCTGCATTAAGATTATATCCCGCATCTTCAAAAATTTTTTCTTGTTTCAATGAAATAAGAAATAATAATCCATCAATTAAATTATTAATTGATGAAATTGGTAGTAGAGAAGTATCAAGGTTGGAAACAGATAATAAAGAAAATGATGAAATAATTTTTAAATATAAAATTGATGCACATAATATTTCTTACAAATACAAAGAAAAGGAGGAAATATTTCAAAATGCGAATATTCAAATAAATAAAGGTGAAAAGATTTTAATAATGTCACCGAGCGGTAAAGGAAAAAGTACATTTTTAGATATTTTGGCTGGCCTTGTAAAAGTGGATAAAGGCAAATTAACTATCGATAAAAAATGTATTTTTGAGAATTCTACTAAGTTAAAAAAAAATTTTGGATATTTATCTCAGGATACTTTTATACTTAACGAGAGTTTGCTGTTTAATATTACGTTCAAAAATGATTTGAATAATGTGAATATTAATCTTATAGATGAAATTATTGATTTATTAGACCTCAATAGCATTTTTACTAACGAAAAATTCGATTTATTAAAAAAAATTTATGAAAACGGATCTAATTTATCTGGTGGCCAGAAACAAAGAATAGCTTTAGCAAGAATTTTATATAAGAATCCAGATATTTTTTTACTAGACGAACCAACTAATCAATTAGATGTAAAGAGTGAATTTAAAATAATTAAAAATTTAAGTAAACTTGGAACTGATAAGACTATAATTATGACATCTCACAATAAAGATTTAAGTGTATTATTTAACAATATTTACAAAATTGAAGATAAGAGGTTTATAAAAATTAAATAATATTTTTATTACATGTATAAATTTTCTACCAAAGGCAGAACACTAAAAAATTTGAGATTAAAGAATGCTGTTGTTCCAAAATTATACTTATTTAATTTAAAAGAATTTTTTAAAAATAAAAAAAAAATATTAGATTATATTAAGAACAATTTTAATGAAAAAATAATAGTAAGATCCTCTAATTTCAAAGAAGATAACAACAATAATTCATTTGCGGGATATTTTGAAAGTGTTCCAAATGTAAACCCGAAAAATAATACTGAGGTTATTGAAGCAATAAGTAAGGTAATATCATCTTATAAAAAATTTAAAAGTTTGAAAAATGAAATTTTGATTCAAAAAATGTTGAATAAAGTTGATGCTTCAGGAGTAATATTTACAACTGATATAAACACTCTATCACCATATTACGTAATTGATATTTACGAAGGGAATGACACAACTGCTGTGACATCTGGTAAATTTTCAACACAACAAATTGTAATATCAAAATACCATAAATTAAAAAAAAATAATAAATTTAGAAAATTAATAAATTTATCAAAAGAATTGGAGCGTCTATTTAAAAATGATAAACTTGATATAGAATTTGCTATTTTTAAAAATAGTGTTTACTTACTGCAAGTAAGACCTTTATCATCAAAAATTGTTAAAAAAAATATAAATAAAAATCAAAATAATAAAATATATTATTCATTAAAAAAAATTAAAAAAAAAATTATTAAATTACAAAGACCACATCCTAACTTAGATGGAAAAACAACTTATTTTGGTGTTATGCCAGATTGGAACCCTGCTGAGATTATTGGGATTAAACCAAAGCCATTGGCACTATCTATTTACCAGGAATTAATTACTGATCATGTTTGGTCTGAAAGTAGAAAAAGATTTGGTTTTAAAGACGTTACATCAAATCATTTAATGACAAATTTTTATGGAACTCCTTATATTGACGTAAGAGTGGATTGCAACTCATGGATACCTAATGGATTACCTCCAAAAACTTCACAGAAATTAGTACTTTATTACTTAAACGAATTTAAGTCTAATTTAGACTACCATGATAAAATTGAATTTAAAATTTTATTTACTTGCCTTACTCCATCAACAAAATTGAGACTGAAAAAATTAAAAAATCAAAATTTTAGTCAAAATGAAATTCTTATAATAGAGGAAAAATTAAAAGAGATTAATAAGCTTGCTGTTAAAGAAATAGATAATTTGGTAGATAAAATCGACGTTCTGAAAACAAAGCAAAAGCAACTAAAAAATACAAAAATGTATCCAATAGACAAAATTTATTGGTATTTAGAAGATTGTAAAAAATTCGGCACTTATGCTTTTGCAGGTTTAGCTAGATGCGGTTTCATAGCAATTGAGATACTAAATTCAATGGTTGAACAAAAAATATTAACTGTAAACGAAAAAAATAACTATCTTCAAAATATCAAAACAATTACTACTGAACTGATTAAAGATAGATTTAAATTAGATAAAAGTAATTTTTTGAACAAATATGGTCATTTGAGACCAAATACATATGAAATTGAGTCAAAAAATTATAGAGATGGTTATAATCAATATTTTTCGTCAACTAAAAAATATAAACAAAAGATAATTAAAAAATTTGTATTTAAAAAGTCTCAAAAGATTAAAATCTCAAAATTCTTAAAAGAAAATGAATTAAATATTAATATTAAGCAACTTAATGACTTTATAAAGAAGAGTATTTATTATAGGGAATATGGAAAATTTGTTTTTACAAAAAGTATTGACTTAATTTTTTCAGAAATAAGAAAAATCGGAAAAATAAATAAAATTAATTTAAATGATCTAAGCTTCCTGGAGATAGAAAATATCCTTAAATTATATTATAATCTGAATGATGAAAATATTTCATCATTTTTTAAATCTATAATAAATAAAAATAGAAAAAGTTATTACTACAATAGATCAATAAGGTTGCCAGAAACAATAATAAAAGCGGATGATGTTTTCTATTTTTTAGAGAAAGCTGGTAAGACTAATTTTGTAACCAATAAATTAACAACTGCCAAAATTATGTTTGTAAGTTTAAAAAATAGTTTAAATTTAAATGGAAAAATTGTTGTAATTGAGAGTGCTGATCCTGGTTATGATTTTATTTTTAATGCTAACATTCAAGGACTAATAACAAAATATGGTGGTGCAAATTCACATATGTCAATTAGATGTTCTGAATTAAATATTCCAGCTGCAATTGGAGTTGGAAATAAAGTTTACGAAAATTTAAAAAAAGCTTCATCTGTTGAATTAAATTGTCAATTAAACAAAATTAAAATCCTTTAAATGATTCTTTCAAAGATTAAAAAAAAAATTTTATGCAACTTGTAGTTCTAGCGTCAGGAAAAGGTTCGAGGTTGAAACACCTCACTAAAAATAGACCAAAATGTTTTGTTAAAATAAAAAATCTTAGTCTTATTAATCACTTAAAAAAAATTTTCTCAAAATTTGAAAAAGTTATAATTATTACGGGCTATAAAAGTTCAATTTTTAAAAAATTGGATTTAGGTAATAATGTTATATTCATAAAAAATTATAATTTCAGAAATACAAATATGGTCTATAGTTTATTTTGTGCTAAAAAATTCATTAATAGAGATGTAGTAATATGTTACTCTGACATTTTATTTGACAAAAGTATTATAAGTAAAATGATTAAATTTAACTTTAGTCACATACCATTAAATAAAAATTGGTTAAATTTTTGGAAAAAAAGAATGAAATATAAATTTATCAAAGATGATGCTGAAAGCTTAGATATCAAAAACAAATATATAGTAGAAATAGGGCAAAAAATTTTAGATATATTCCCAAAATATCAATTTATGGGGCTTTTGAAGTTAAAAAATAGAGATTTTAAATTTTTGTCAAATCTTTTTAAAAAACTAAAAAATAATAACATTGATATGACAAATTTTTTAAATTATTCAATAATTAATCATAATTTTAAATTGAAATATTTTTTGACTAAAAGATATTGGTATGAAATAGACACTGTTGAAGATTATAAGATTGTGAATAAGTTATTCAAATTTAAATAGTATTTTTATTATTACTAAAAAAAGGAATTTTAATGTTTAAAAATAAATCTATTCTTATTACTGGTGGAACTGGTTCGTTTGGGAAAGCCTTTTGTAAAAAAATTCTTAATGATTACAAGAGTATAAAAAAATTAGTCATTTTTAGTAGAGACGAATTAAAACAATTTAATATGTCGCTAGAAAAAGAATTTAAAAACAATTCAAAAGTTCGTTTTTTTTTAGGTGACGTAAGAGATAAAGATAGACTCTCTCGCGCGTTCAATAATGTTGACATAATAGTACACGCTGCAGCATTAAAACAGGTTCCCACGGCAGAATATAATCCAACAGAATTTATCAAAACAAATATTATTGGAGCTCAAAATATAATTGAAGCTGCGATTGATAATAAAATAAGCAAAATTATTGCTCTTTCAACAGACAAAGCAGTAGCTCCAGTGAACTTATATGGTGCAACTAAATTATGTAGTGACAAACTTTTCTTAGCAGCAAATAATTATGCAGGTAATGAGAAGTTTAAGTTTTCAATTGTAAGATATGGAAATGTTGTATCTTCTCGTGGTTCTGTAATCCCAAAATTTAAAGAGATTAACTCCAAAGGTAAATATGACCCATTTCCAATAACTGATACAGGAATGACAAGGTATTTAATATCTTTGGAGGAAGGTGTAAAAACTGTGATATACGCTCTAAAAAATCAAATCGGTGGTGAAATTTTCATTCCAAAAATGCCAAGTTGTAAAATTACTGATATCTGTAAAGCACTTAATCCAAAGAGAAAATTAAAAATTATAGGTATAAGACCGGGTGAAAAAATTCATGAGGAACTTATAACAAAATATGACAGCGAAAATACGGTTGAATTAAAAAACTATTTTATAATAATTAATAACAATATGAAAAAAATCAAAAATTATTATAAAACAAAATTAAATGCTAAGGAGGTCAAAGCAAACTTCTCTTATAATTCTAAAGAAAACATTTTTCTCAATACAACAGAAATTAAACGTTTTTTATAATTGTTAAATGGAATAGAAAACTAATTTCTAGATGAAAATAATTTATATTACATTAGAAATCAAAGACAGGGAATTATTAAGTAAGTTATTTTTCATATCAAAGAATCTAAATGAGAAATACATTTTTTTTATAGGAGATAAACGAGCTGTACTTAGAGCAATTAATACTTTTGGAAAGGGAATATATTTTTATAAATCAATCAACAAAAATGATCTTGAACATATATCTAGAATAAAAAAAAAGGGAAATATATTTGTTTCATTAGATGAAGAAGGTGGATATGGTTTAGACAAACAATTCTTCTCTACTCATTTTTTACAGCTAAGGAGTAGTCAAGATAATATGAATTTGATTGATCGAATATTTACTTGGGGCAATTTTGATCACAAAGAGTGGAAAAAAAAATATAAAAATAGTTCAAAAAAAATAAAAAAAACAGGATCACCAAAATTAGATTTATGGAGAAAAGAAGTTTTTATGAAAATCTTCAAAAATGAAATTGATGATTTAAACAGGAAATATTCCCCTTTTTTTCTAATACCTAGCACCTTTTATAGCTCTAGAGAAAATTACAAACTCGCAGTAAATATTGATAAAAAATTAAGTAAAGATGACACTTTAATATCTTTAAAAAAAAGATTAACAGCAAAAAAATACGAGCGTTATTTATTTTTCAAGTTTGTGAACTTAATTAAAAAATTATCTTATGATTTCCCAAATCATAAAATTATTGTCAAACCACATACATTAGAAAATATAGATGACTGGAGAAAAATTTTTAAAAGGGATGAATATAAAAATATAATTATTGATAATAATTACAATCTAACGGCATATATTGCTGCATCAGAATGTGTTATATTTAATTCTTCTACTTCAGGTATGCAATCTGTTGCAATGGGAAAGAAAACATTAGCATATGGTAATAACAAAAATTCTTCATTCAGAAATTTCTCAAATCTTTGTGCTACTCAAGTGAGTAATTATAAAGAATTAAAAAAAAGGATAAGAGACAAAACTAATATTGAAAATAAAAAAAATATAAGAAAAATTAAAAGTAGACTTCATTTTGGAAAACAGACTAATTCTGAACTAATAATGAAAAATATTAAAATAATTTCCAATAAAAATTTAGAAAACGTAAACTTAAAGTCTTTTAAACTCAATTTTATAATATTTGGATATTTTCTGATAGACAACTTATCGTTGATATTAAAATTTTTTAAAGAACTTATTTATGGAAAAAAAGCTTCATATTATCAAGGTTACTCAATAAAAATGCGAGGTGGAATTTTTAAAAATGAAATCATAGATTTTTTTAAAAAACTTAATCTACATAAAAAAGTAAAAATTAGAAGCTTTGGTCGAAACGGATTTATAATTTCAAAGTATCATTAATGAAAAAAATTAGAAAAAAAGTAGCATTTTTAGGAGGCTCACTGCCAATAATATTATTCGCAAATTTCTATAGCAAATTAAATAAAACAGATAAAGTTTTGATATTAGATAAATCTAAAGAAATTGGAGGTGCATGGCAAAAATTTAATTATAAAAATATAAAAATTAGTCGTCACTCAAATATAATTATACCAGAAAATAAAATAGATGAAAATAAACAAACCAAAATAAATAAATTTTTAAAATTTAACTTCAATACTAAAATTAAAAAATTAAAGGCTGAAGTAAATACGAAATATGTAGTTAAAAACAATTATCATTATAACTTCGATAAATTAATAAGTGAAATTAAAAGAAAAAAAATGATAAAAAAAATTAATATTAATGAGATTAAAATTTTAAAAAATAAAAAAGTTATAATTAATAATAAATTTAACTTTGACAGAATATTTTTACCAACTTTTTTTGGTTTAGAAAAAATAATTTATTTGAATAAACATTTGAATATAGATTACACTCCTATTACTAGTGAACATATTGTTGCTATAACAAAAAACAACATATTTAAAGATTTATATTATTCAGACTCTTTCAATCATTTTTTTGACAGAGTTGCCTATCAAAAGTTTAAAAATTTTAACTCCTTTACTGCAAGAATTGTTAAGAAATATAAAGGTAGTAGAAATAAAACTATAGAAGCAGAGCTGGAAAAAATTTTTGGAAAAAAAAAAGTAATCAAGTATTTTAAATTTAAATACAAGAATTATTATAGAAATGAACAGCAGATTGATAATTTAAAAAAATTAAATTACATTAAATCTATCAGCCTTGTAAATACTAAATCATTTTTTTTATCAATTCTTCAGATTATGTCTTTTGCGAAAAATAATGAGATTTAATATCAAGAGATTTCAAACATTCAGTGACGTAGAATGGGATGCACTAATCGAAGATATGAATGGATCAAAATATCAATTTACATTTAAAAATATAAGTTACTATTCGGCGTTTAAAAACAACAAAAATTACTCATTCTGTGTAGTGGATGAAAAGAAAATTATAGCTGTTATTGCAGTTTTAATAAATACTACAAATAAAAAGAATTTATTCTTTTTTGATAATTTCATAGTTCCTAAACCTATTTTTCATAAAAAAATAAACAACTCACTTAGAAGAAAAGTATTTAATTTTATAATTGACCATCTAAAAGAATTGGCAATAAAGAATAATATTAGTCATATTAATTTTATGAGCCATCCAATTTATTTTATAAATAATAAGCCTAGTTTAGATTCACAAAATCAATTTGAACTCCTATCTTTTAACGTTGATTATAAAGTACATAATACATTAATTCATGATTTATCAAATTTAACATATGATGAAATGATTAGTTCATTAAGCAAATACCACAGAAAAAATATAAATAAAATTTCTTATAATAAAGATATTTCTTTCATAAATCTTAATTATAGGTCTAATAAAAATAATGTTGAAAAACATTTTAAAAATTTTAAGAATCTTCACTTTAAATCAGCAGGAAAAAAAACACGACCAGATAAGACATGGAAAATAATGTTAGAAAAAATTTTTGACAACTCTGCTGACTTATTTGCTATAAAACTTAAAAGTACAGCAATTTCATATTTAAATTGTGGAAAATTTAAGAATTTTGCTTGGGGATGGAGTCAAGTTAATTCAAGAATTTATGAGAAAAAGTATATGCCAAGGCATATTTTGGAATGGAAAGCGATGTTATATTACAAAGACAACAACATAGAATTTTACGAAATAGGTGAAAGATATTTTGCTCAGAAGAATTTTGAGCCCTCAAAAAAAGAAATTAGTATATCAGAATTTAAAGAAAAATATGGAGCAAACTACTACCCAAAACCACAGTTCAGACTTAAATTTAATTTTCAAAGAAAATAATTTTCGTTTTCTAAATTCAGGAAAATTAGGATTAAGTCTAATACTTAATTATTTAAGAGAATTTGAAAATTTTAATCCTAAATATGATGAAGTTTTTGTACCAAAATATATGGGTCAGTGGATTTATTCTTCTCTAAATCAAAATTGTGTCGTTTCTCCAAAGTTCACAGAAAATACCAAGGTAATTTATTTGTATCATCAATTTGGTGTACCTCAAAAATTTAAAGATTTAGAAATATTAGCAAAAGAAAAAAAAATTTTTTTGGTTGAAGATTGCGCCCATGTTATATTTGGGAAAAATAGAGATTTTGAAATTGGAAAAATTGGGGATTTTTCTATTTTTAGTTTTTCTAAATTTATAAATTGTTTTTTACTTGGAGGAATTTGCTCAAAAAAACAAAATTTTTTTAAGTACATAGATAATGAATTATCTAAAAGTTCAAAAATTCAGTCGCTTTTTAATTATTTTTTATTAAGATATGCAAATATTTTATCTGATAAATCTCCATTAAAAAAAAGGTTATTTAGTATAAACTACTCCCTGTATAATTATCCATCAAAACACTTAAAATTCATTGAAAAAAATTTTAATAAACTTATTAAATCCGAAATTGAGTTAAGATTAAAAAGATTTTCACTTGCTAAACAATTGCTAAATCATAAGAAATCAATGGATTTTTTAAGTTATGATAATTTGGTTTTATATAAGTTTCCATTAGCTTTCGATAAAAAAACTATAGATAATTTAATTTTGGAATTTGATAAAAATAAATTTAAATACGAGTTACTCCAATATGATTATAATAGAAACATGCTCAATCCAAATTATCAAAAAACTCTAATTATAGATGTTGGACAAAAAAATAAATTTTTTGAAAAACAATTGGATATAGTTTTAAAATATATACATGAATAAAATTAGAGATTATCAGTGGCCATCATCATTTATTAAACATAAAAAATATGTAAATAAAATTTCTCAAAAAGAAAATAAAAAAAAATTAATAATAATTGAAAATTTTTTTAAGAAAAAATTATACTTTAATAATGTTTTTTTATTTCCTTCCGCTCGAGCTTGCATTGCTACAGTTCTAAGATATTTGAAATTTAATCGATCAAAACAAGTTTATGTAAACAAATGGGTATCACATTGTATTTTTAATACTGTTGGTGCCTATACAAATATTAATAACACTTTTTCAAATCCTGATATGATAATTACAGTCCATAAATGGGGAAAAATTCAAAAATTCAAAAAAACTAATGACATAAAAATTATAGAAGATTCAGTTGATAGTATTATTATAAAAAAAGACTCACTATTTGTTAATAATGGAGATTTCGAAATATTTTCTTTACCTAAAATTATTGGAAGTATTTCTGGTGGAATTATTTTATCGAGGGATAAAAAGTTTAAAGATTTTTGCGTTGTCGAACAAAAAAAGAATAAACCGTTAGGTTTCTATCAATCATTTCAGAAATTTGCTGAATTTTCTAAAATTAAAAGTTTTAATACATGGCTTTATCATGAGAGTTGGAATACTTATTTAGACGCAAATGCACTTGATGATATAATTTCGTGCCTGGATAATTATGATTTAAATAAAAAATTAATAACTGGAAGATTAAAGATATTAAAGCAAAGGTTTAAATTTTTAGTGAATGGTTATGAAAGACTTGGTCCTGTGGTACCTATTCCATTAAGACATGTTAGTAATAAAAAACTAATGAATAAATACTTTTTAATTAAGCACATAAATTCAAATGAAAATTTTGACTCGCAGTTTGAAAAAGTTTATATAATTCCAATTCATTTTAAAATTAGTGAAAAATTTTTTCATAAATATTTAAAGATTTTAGAAAAGAGCGTACACTCCATGTTAATAAGTAAATAATTTTAAATTTTTTAGATTTACTTTTTTAAAACCAAATCTTCTCTTGTATAAGAGAAAGGCAATTTTTTATTTTGTGGCAAAAGATAAGAATTAATACCTTTTTTTCTAAGATTTTTAATTAAATTTAATATTAATTTATCATCAAATTTTATCAATTGATTAAAACTCTTAAGATAAAATTTTGCCTCTTTTTTTGTTTTTTTTTTCCAATTTTTTTCAAATTTTTTTCCTGTACTAGATTTTATAAACCTTTTTTTTTTTATCTAAATTGGGAATATCTGCAATTAAAGCAATACCATTGTTTTTTAGCAGTTTAACTACTTTAGTTATAAATTTATTTAATTCCTTTTCATCTTTTAGACAATGTACAACACCATAGACTAAAATCTTGTCAAATTTTTTTGAAATTTTTTTTTTAATAAAGTTACCCTTTATATAATCTATTTTTTTTGAATTCTTTCTTTCCTTAAATTTTTGAATAATTATGGGATGATCAATCACAGTTAGTTTTTCTAATTTTTCTAATAATGGAATTGTCAAATTTCCCAACCCACATCCTATTTCTAAGAAGGAATCTTTTTTAGAAATTTCCAATTTATTAATTATATCCTCAGGAATATTTTTTTCTTGTGATTTTTGTAAATTGTAACGACCTGACTTAATTGTATAACTAACATTAGTTGATGCCAAGTATGCGAAATAATCAAAAATAGAATTTTTCATTTATCAAAATATTTTTTAATTGATTTTATAATTTTATTTTGGCTGCTTTTATTTAAGTCAACGAATATGGGTAAACTTACAGTGTTTTTAAAATAATTTTCAGCCCCAGAAAAATATATTTTTTTTTGTTTATAAACTTGAAATTTATAAATTGGAATATAATGAAATTGAGGATAAATACCCTCTGCATTAAGGAATTTAATAAAATGGTCTTTGGTTTTGTTAATATTTTTAAAATTAATATTTATTAAAAATAAATGAAATGATGATTTAATTTTCTTCTGAAATTGATGAACATAAAGGTTTGGATTAATATCAGAAAGTTTTTTCACATATAAATTATAGATTTTTTTTCTAGAATTAATTAAAAAATTTATTTTTTTTAATTGAGATGTGCCAAGTGAGCAATTTAAATCAGATAACCTATAATTGTATCCTATGTTTTTTATATTATACTTCCAATAATACTTATTTGATCGTTCAATTCCATGATTGCGATAAAGTCTTATTTTTTTTGAGATTTTTAATTGATTTGTAGTCACCATACCGCCTTCTCCAGTCGTAATAGATTTGACTGGATGAAAAGAGAAAGTACATACATCTGCGTGTTTGCAAGACCCAATTTTATAATATTTTCCCTTATGTAAATATGAAGCTCCAAAAGCATGACATGCATCTTCTAATATCAAAAATTTAAATACCTTTTTGAGTCTGTAGAAGGCCTCTACATTTTCTGGATACCCACCATGATACATTGTTACTAGCACCTTAATCTTTTTTAATTTATTTTTACTTATACATTTTAAAACTAATTCTGGCGTAATTTGTCCAGTTTTTTCATCTACATCTACTAGAAATATTTTTGCATTAAGAGAACGTGCCATATTATATGAAGCGATAAAGTTAACTGCTGGCATAAGTATTATATCCCCCTTTTGTATACCTAAAGAAATCATAGCTAAATGTATAGCTGAGGTTCCACTGCTACATGAATGACTGAACTTTGAATTTACATATTTTTTAATCATATTTTCAAATTTTACTACAGAAGGCCCCGTGGTAATAAGATTTTGGGAAAGAACTTTAGATACACTTAACCTATCGTCTTTATCAATAAATTGCTTATTGTAGTAAATTTTTTTATTTCTCATTAATTTCTTATGCCTGATATACAGGTTTTAGATTTTAATATATCATGTATAGGAAGATTGGAGCGCTCAACTTTAGAAATTTTTTCGAAAATTTCATTTAAATGATGAAAATATTTTTCTAATATTTTCTCTTTATGAGATATTGAGCAGTAAATTGCATTGGAAGCCAAAATTTTCTTTTTTAACATTTCTTGAGATATGAATGTCTTATACTTTAAATTATTTTCATAATTAAAAGTAAAATTTGGTAAAGCATCTATTCCTTGTATGTTGAGTTTAATTTTGTTTGAGTGAGCTATTTTTTTCCAATTCTTTTTTATTCTCTTTCCAATCTTTGTGATAGTATTCCATGATTTGGTTTTTTCCATAACATTCAGCGTGGCTAATGCAGCTGAAGGACCAGTTCTCTCTGTCCAAAATGTACTGCTTATAAAAGTAGATTTAACATGTTCCATTACTGATTTTTTTCCAATAATTGCATTTATTGCATGACCATTTCCTAAAGCCTTTCCAAAAATTGCTATATCTGGTTCGATATTATAAAATTTATGTAGTCCCCCAAAAGTTTGTCTAAATCCTGATGTGCACTCATCAAATATCAAAACGATATTTTTATTAGTTGCCAATTTTCTTACTTTTTTTAAAAAATTATTTTGTGGCTCAATATTTCTTTGGACTTCCATTTTAATTACACCAATATTCTTTCTCTCTACAAGTTCCTTCAGTTGGCTAAAATTATTATAATCAAATGGAAAGCAAGAATTTTTAAGATTTTTTGGTACACCTAAATAAGGTGTGTTTCGCATTAAGTGACTATCTAAATTTTTTTGATTTGTAAGATTGGATGACAAATACCAATCATGCCATCCATGATAACCACAAATTGCAACATTATCTTTTCCAGACGCTGATCTTGCAATTCTAATTGCTACAGCATTTGCTTCTCCACCAGATCTTGTGAATCGTGCCATATCTGACCAAGGATGTAAATCTATTAGTCTTTCAGCTAATTGGATTTCCTCTGTTGAATTAAGTGTAGTCATATTTCCATCTTTAATGGTTTTAATTACTGCTCTCTCAATTTCTGGATGATTATATCCTAAAGAATTAGTTCCAACTCCCATGAAGGATAGATCAAAATATATTTTGCTGTCTAAGTCCCATATTTTACAGCCTTTTGACTTTATAAAATATGCAGGCCATTTATCTGGTAAAAAAAGGTCTGGGTTTTTAGAAAATAGCATTGTACCTCCCGGTATCACACTTTTTGCTCTTTTCCACATTTTTTGGCCCTTGATCATTTTTTCTCCTTCGTTTCTTTTTAATCCAATATTAATTAAAAATAAATTTTTATTTTTTTTGTAAAATTTTAAAATATCTTGAAATGAGAAATATTTTTTAGATTTGAAATTACTAACTATTTTTTTTATTAATTTAAAATCATCTCTTTCATCTAATGTAAGTCGCATCCAAGAAAAGTCAGATGAATATCTTAAATTATAAATGTTTTTAGCTCTTTTCTTAATATATGGAGTAACATGTTCTCTATCATAATTTGATTTCGAATTTTTAAAAGCTTGCTCTAGATTTTCAAATTTAAAAATTTCAAGGTCTAATCCATCTGGATACGTAGGTGGATATGTATTGGAGGCGTAATCTGCATTATTTTTAAAGAAATTATTAAGAAGTTTATCTAAAATATCTGAGTCTATTAAAGGACAATCTGACGTTATTCTAATTACGTGCTTGCAATTGAATTTCTTAGCTGCAAGATAATATCTTTTAAGTACATTGGTTTCAGGTCCACAGAAAAATTTAACACCAATTGCCTTGCATAAGTTAACTATCATTTTATCTTTCCTATTAGTGGAACAGGCTACAATAATATTTGAAATATTTTTAGACCTACGCAATCTATTAATTAAAATTTCTAAAATAGTTTTATTGTTAATTTTTCTGAGTATTTTTCCTGGAAAACGTGTTGATGAATAACGTGCTTGTATTATAACAGGTACTTTTGGATATTTCATTACCATTTTCTTGGATCAATAATTTCAGTTTTATTTGTTGTAAATAAATTAGGGATTTTTTTTTGTTTACCAAAAAAATATTTAATATTATTTTTTAATTGATTACTATCATTAAAACCTAAAATCAGATAATCAATAAATTTATTATATTTCTTTACAAAATTAATACACGCTTGATTTTTTGAAATCCCATTATTTAAGCACCATTTATTAAATCTAAGTAAAAGTTTTTTATTTGATTTGTTTATTTGTATACTATTTGGATCACATAAAAGTAATCCTTGTAAAAAACAAGATCTTGCAAAAATTTTTGTTTTATTTTTTTTTAATTTTTTAATTAATCCATATTTAAAAAATCTTTGATCTAAAACGTTAAACGGGAATTGAACCATATCTGGATTCCAGAATTTAAGTATTTTTTTTAAATCTTTAGCTTCATAAACAGATATTCCAACATGTTTAACTACTTTTTTTTTTTTTAAATCATTTAAAATTTTTACAATAAATTTTCCATTTGGTCCTATTAAATTCTTATTATCATGCAAAAATAATCCATATAAATTATTTTTTAATTTTGATTGTGAATTATAAATTGAAGAATATATCTCTTTTTCTAATAATGATTTATTATTTACTTTGATATTATCTAATTTTAGTTTTGTAATAATGTTTAATTTATTAAGTTTGCTTTTACCTATTACTGCTTCACTGTTACCATATGATGGCGCAGTATCAATATGGTTTATTTTGTATTTAGCTATTAAATTTTCAATAATTTTTACCTCCTTCTTAATTATTTTTTTTTTATTATTAAATCCATAATTCATTCCAAACTGAGTTCCTCCAATTACTAATTTCATATTCTCAAATTACTTTTTTGATTATTTATATTCAGCTTTTATATATATATTAGGTAAATAAAATTTTAATCTAAACATTTGTTTATTTGTTTTAAATTTGAAATTTTAAAATTTGCATTATATATTTTTGAATATTTTTTTTTTATCTTGCACCATCTAGAAACAAAAAAAGTCTTAGAACCTACAATATTAAGATTCTTAAAGTCTTTTTGTTGATTATCCCCAAAATAAACCATATCGCTCCATTTACATTTCTCCTCAATTTTTATCTTTCTGAAGCATATTAATGATGGTTTAGAGGCTTTTTTCCCATAATAGTCTGTATAGTAAATTTTTTTAAAATATTTGCGAATTTTAAGTAACTGGACTTTTTTTGATTGAACTCTCCAATATCCATCTGTGACTAAATACAAAGAGTGTTTTTTTTTAAGAAAATTTAAAATTTTTTTGTATCCTGAATCTAGATTTATTTTCTTGTTACTAAATCTATACTTATTGATAAGATTTTTAATTAATGTACTTGAGTAAATATTTTTTTTTTTACAATAAAAATCAAATATTTTCCCTCTACCATTTTTTTTTAAAATATTTTTCAATTCCTTAAATA
>MDTG01248009.1_pt1 | contig 23421 bp, 22 predicted proteins | sample 811421 | NCBI WGS metagenome assembly MDTG01 (sample SAMN05326645, study PRJNA326480) | marine metagenome | isolation source: seawater | place: Pacific Ocean: South East | collected 2011
TGTAAATAGAACAGTGGTATCACTTCTAGATGAATGAAAGATAATTAATTTTTTTTTATCTTCAAGAATTTCTTTAAGGTAATTCGCTGTTTCGCACTTTAGGCAATCTATTAGCAAGATTTTTTTTTGAGTTGCTATTTGCAAAAGGGATAACTTAGGTAAGTATGTATTTCGCCAATCAAATTCTGTGTCTATCCCCAAAATTGATTCTTGTTGCAGAGATTCGATAATAAAGTCTTTATCACGATCGTGTTCTGCTAAGTAAATTTCTTTATTTTTACTTACATAATTTATAAGAATTTTTTTTATAATTTTTAACAACTTTTACTTGATAGATAAATATTTAATCATCTCATTTTTTAAACTCTTGTCTTTTGAAGCAAATTCAAGGATAGCTAGCAAATAGTATAATTTTTCTCCACAATCAAAAATTTTTCCGCCTAGAAAATGAGGTTTAATATTTCCAACTGAATTTAGAAAATCATTAATGGCATCAGTAAGTTGAATTTCTTCTGATTTGTCAGGTTTAACTTTTTGTAATAAATCCATCATTTTATTTTCAAAAATATATCTTCCTGCTGCATAAAAATTAGAAGGCGCTTTATTAAAGGAGGGCTTTTCTATAAATTTAACTATTTCTATATTACTAGAAAAAGTTCGTTTATTATTGAAATCAGCTACTCCATATTTATTTAAATCCTTTTTTTTTGCTTTAGCCAAAAGAATTGAATTTGTTTTATTTTTAACGAACTCTTCTTTCATTTTTTTAAAAGCATTTCCATTATTTACCTTATCCTCACTAATGAGCATGTCAGGTAAAATTATTCCAAAAGGTTCTTTGCCGATAATTTTTTTTGCGCATAAAATAGCGTGTCCTAAACCTAGAGCTTCTGGCTGTCTAACTGACTGAAAAGATACATTAAGTTTAGAAATTGATCTTATTTCTTTTAACATTTTTCGTTTAACTCTCTTTTCCAAAATAGTTTCTAGCTCAAAACTTTTATCAAAGTGATCTTCTATTGAATTTTTACTTGAGTGTGTAACAAAGATTATTTCTCTAAAGCCTGCATAAATAGCCTCTTCAACAATATGTTGAATTATTGGCTTGTTAATTATGGGAAGCATCTCCTTGGGAATTGCTTTTGTAGCTGGTAACATTCTAGTACCCAAACCAGCTACTGGTATAATGACTTTTTTTAAAATATTATTGTTCAAAATATTAATTTTAATTTGATTTATCTATCATAGATGAATTAACAAGAAAATATGCTTTCAATAGAAAAAATAAGAAATAAAGTTATTTTATTAGAAAGAAGTAGTAAATCTTTTTTGATAATTTTTAGTGATATTTTTTTTGTAAATCTAAATTTTATGATCAGTTATTTTATTTTAGATTTTTTCTACCTAAATAATGTCAATCTTTATATAAAAGATTTTCCTAATTTTTCTTTATTACTTAATTTTAACATTTTAGAGATTGTAATTTCTTCATCAATTATAATTTTTTTATTATATTTTCTAAATGCTTATAAGTCTTTCTTTAGAGCTTTGGGTCCATTAAATATTATAGGCTTTCCTAGAATATTTTGTACTTTTGTATTTGCCTTTCTATTATTTTTTATTTTAATTTTGAAAAATTTTTATTTTGTAGAAGCTTTAAAAGTCTTTTGGATGCAGCTTATTTACATAATATTTTACTTTCTCATTTTTAGAACTTTTATATATATTTTTTTATCAAAAAAATCTAAATCTGAATATATCCCAGTTGTTATTTACGGAGCTGGGCAAGCGGGTAGAGAGACTGCAGCGGCTTTGTCTCAAACAAAAAAATATAAAATAATTGGATTTATAGACGATAATGAGAAACTTAAAAATTATGAAATTATAGGAATTAAAGTTCTTGGTAATCATCAAAAGATCATAGGATTAAAAAAAGATTACCCTAATCTGCTGGTTATGATTTCAATGATAAATATATCTTTTAATCAAAGAAGAAAGATTATTTCGTTATTGGAACCCATAGAAGTAAGTGTTAAAACTATTCCAGCTTCTTTTGGCAGTTTAGAAACAAAGTTTTCAATAGAAAATATTAGTGCTGAAGATTTAATTGGAAGGAGAGACACATCAATAAATAATAATTTTGATCATGCTTGTATTAAAAATAAAAATGTACTCATAAGTGGAGCTGGAGGATCAATAGGCTCGGAATTAGCTATTCAAGTAGCTAAATTAGAGCCGAAAAAATTAATCTTATTAGACTCTTCTGAATTTAATCTTTATGAACTCTCGAATAAGTTAAAGAATTTTAAAAATTATAATTCTATGGATTTTGTTTTAAATAATATTCAATCTAAAAATTTCATGAATGAGATCATAATAGAAGAAAAAATAAATAATATTTTTCATGCTGCTGCTTACAAGCACGTTCCTATTCTGCAAAATAAATTAAATTTTTTAAGCGCTTTAGAAAATAATTTTTTTTCTACATATAGTCTTTGCAGAGCAGCTTATGAAAATAAAGTAGAAAACTTTACTTTTATTTCTACAGATAAAGCTGTGAATCCAACAAATATTATGGGCGCATCAAAAAGACTTGGAGAGCTATGTTTGCAGGGATTTCAGGAAATAGACGGAAATTCTACTTGCTTTTCTGTTGTAAGATTTGGAAATGTAATAAATTCTTCAGGATCCGTTGTTCCTTTATTTTGGAATCAAATTTCTTCTGGTGGGCCTGTAACTGTTACTGACGAAAACGTTAATAGGTTTTTTATGACTATATCCGAAGCCTCTAGCTTAGTCATACATTCTAATGCTATGTCAGAGGGAGGAGAAATTTTCTTATTGGATATGGGTAAACCTCTAAAAATTAAAAATTTAGCTGAAAGAATGATAAGACTGTCAGGAAATACTGTTGCTGCAGAAGGAAGCAAAAATGGTATCAAAATAAGCTATACAGGATTAAGGCCGGGAGAAAAACTTTTTGAGGAATTACTACTAAGCAATAATCCCATTGAAACCAGCCATCCTAAAATTAAAAAAGGGTTAGAAAAAAAACATGATTTAGAAGAGTTATATTCTTTAAAGCAGGAATTAAAATCGCTTTTCGAAATTAAATCTTTTATGAAAATTGAAAAACTTATATCAAAATACGTTGATGGTTACGTAAAATATGAAAATTAACTTTATTCCATACTCTAAACCTGACTTAGGAAAAGAAGAAATATTAGCTTCAAGTAAAGTAATAAGTTCTGGATGGATAACTACTGGTAAGGTGTGTCAAGATTTTGAAAAGGCTTTCTCTAGCTACTTATCTAAGAAAAATAAGCTTCATTCTATTTCAGTAAACTCAGCAACTTCAGGTCTTCATCTTGCATTAGAAGCTTGCGGAATAAAAAAAGGAGACGAAGTAATCGTGCCTTCTCTAACATTTGCTTCTACTGCAGAAGTTGTTAGATATCTTGACGCAGAGGTTAAATTTGTAGACATAAATTACAATTCGATGAATGTAACCGCTGATTTAATAAAAAATAAAATCTCAAAAAAAACGAAAGCGATAATAGTAGTACATTATGCTGGTTTAAGTTGCGAAATGAATGAAATATGTAAATTAGCAAAAGAATACAATTTAAAAATTATTGAAGATGCTGCTCATTGTCTTCCTACTTCTTATAATAAAAAAAATATAGGCAATTTAGAAACCGATGTCACGGTATTTAGTTTCTATGCCAATAAATCTATAACTACTGGAGAAGGCGGAATGGTAGTAACGAAAAGCAAAAATTTGGCCAAGAGAATTAGAATTATGAGGCTCCATGGCATAGATAGAGATCCTTATGATAGATTTATATCAAAAAAATCTAATTGGTATTATGAAATAATTGCCCCAGGTTTTAAATATAACTTACCTGACATTAATGCAGCTATTGGTTTAGAACAATTAAAAAAATTAAAAGTTTTTCACAGAAAAAGAGTTGTTATTGCAAATCATTATTTAAAAAGCCTCAAAGATTGTCCTATTGTTCTGCCTTCAAATGCGAAAAACGATGATCTTCACGCATGGCATTTATTCGTGATAAGAATTAAAAAAGAGTCAGGAAAAAAAAGAGATGAGCTGATTAGTTTTCTTAAAAAAAACAATATAGGATCTAGCTTGCATTACATTCCTCTTCACATGCAACCTTATTGGAGAGAAAGATACAAATTAAAGAAATCAAATTTTCCTAATACCGAAAAATCTTATGAAGAGATGATTAGCCTTCCTATTTATCCTTTATTGAATAAAAAAGAACAAAATAAAATAATTCTAAAAATAAAAGAATTTTTTAAATGAAGGTTTTTTTTGATTACTTTTTCGGATTAATTTCTATTATCTTATTAAGTCCTATTTTCTTTATAATTATATTTTTTTTATTTTCTTCTAAACAAAAGGGAATCTTCTATAAACAATTAAGGGTAGGAAAAAATGGAGAAGAATTTTTTTTATACAAATTTAAAACAATGGTTGATTCTAAAGGAGGACTCAAGATAACTAAATCGGATGACCCTAGAATTACTAAGATTGGAAAAATTTTAAGGGTGAGTAAACTCGATGAGCTTCCTCAACTGATAAATATTTTAAAAGGAGAAATGAGTTTTGTTGGCCCTAGACCTGAAGTTAAAGAGTATTTATGCTTTTACGATAAAAGTTTTATAAAAAAAGTTCTGTCTATCAAGCCAGGAATAACTGATTTATCTTCAATATATTTCATCAATGAATCAGATATTCTCAACCAACATAAAAATACATTAGAAGCTTATAAGAATTTTATTGTTCCAAAAAAAACTATTTTATTAAAAGAGTATTTAGAAAAAAAATCTTTTTTCTTTGATATGAAAATAATTTTTTATACTTTTAAAAAACTATTTTTTAAATAAACTAACTATAACTGTTGGATTTTTCTTATAAAATTTACAAACTATAAGATCAAAGTAATATAGAATTTTTTCTAAAAATTTTCCTAAAAATTTTAATCTAAATTCGAGCGCAAAAGCAGATGAAAAACCAAAACTTTCTTGGAAATTGAAATTTTTTAGCTGATTTATTTTAAAAAATCTCCATCTATTTTTCCTAGATCCAAGATTTTCTAAGAAATTCTCAAAAATAGAAGATCCATTATCTAATAAAAATAGATACCCATTTTTATTAAGATTTTTATTGATCAAATATCTTATGAATTCTTCTATTTCATCAATACTTGAAGCTTTTTCTCTAAAAACTCCCCCTAAAACTGATTTCATTAGAATTACATCGTATTTATTATTTAAATAAAAAAGATCCTTTCTTTCATAATTAATTTTTCCCTCGATATCGTATTTTTGTATAAGAAGGTCATTATTTTCTTTCAGATCATTTAAAATGTCCTCATTATAATAACTGCAAGTCACATGTGCTCCGCAATGTAAAAAAAAGGGAGATAGTGAGCTATATTTTCCTGCTCCAATTTCTATAAAATTTATTCCTTTAAAAGAAAGTTCTTTTTTATGCAATGTTTCGATAAAAGGCTTGGCCCAAGCATCTTTAGACCAGCCCATGCAGTCTCTGATTAAAGAAGGACAGATATTTTCCATTTTATCTACTTATAGTTCTATTAATATTATTTAAATTTAATATCTTATGTATTTTCAAAACATTTATTAGAAACCCAATTCCGTATGCTAGATGCATGATGATGATAGCTAAGCCTGAATTAAAACCTATTTTTATGTTAAATCTATACGAGTTTTTTAAAATAAAAAAAGTTAATAATAAAAAATATGTAAAAATTGGAATTAATACAAACTTACTTATATAAAAATAAACTAATGGTAATAATAGTAAATAAATAACAAATAGACTTGGAATTAATTGTCTAACAGATATTACTGCCTTTATTTTTTTAAAAACTAACCATTTCCAAAAACCATATTGATAATATTGTTTAAATAATTTTTTTGTAGAATCTCTTACATAAACTTTAGACTTAATTTTAGAAGATTGATAAGTTCTATACCCTGCTTTTTTAGCTCTATAATTAAATTCTTCATCCTGACACCTTATTAAATCTTCATCGAAGAAACCAATTTTTTCAAATACTTCTCTTTTAATGCATGGAAAAGCAACACCTTCTACATACCCATTAAAAAGTTTTCTATGATTTGCATTTCCAATTCCCATGGAATCCGACATTGCAATTGCTGTGCCTTTTGCAAAATTATTAGAGCCCTCGTGAATTATAGGTCCTCCCGATATGGCTACTTTTTTTTCTTCCATAGTTCTAATATTTTCTAGAAAAAAATTATTATCTATTTCTACATGTCCGTCCATACGTATAATAAAATCGCCTTTTGCTTGTTTTATTCCTATATTTAAATTGGTCGGTGTTGTAGTAATAGGATTTGAAAAACAAGATATATTGTTAAAACTAGCTTCAAACTTTTTTAAAATATCTAAAGATCCATCGTTAGAAAGGCCATCTACGATAATTATCTCAAATCTGTCTTTAGGATAATTTTGATTCAACAAATCCAGTATTATTTTTTCTATGAAATTAACTTCGTTTTTTATTGGGAGGACTATACTTAAAAAAGGTAAAGAATTTTTCATCTATAAGTTTTTTAAGAATAAATCCTTTTCTTCTTTTTTGTCAAAAATATATTCTGTTATAGCTAATCTTTTACCCATTTCTATTGGTGCACCCCTATGAATTATTTGTGTGTTGGCAATAATAATAGTTCCTGCCTTAAGAGTAAAAATAGATTCTTCAAAATTTATATCTTTTATTTTCTTTATGTCTTCTTCTGAGAATCTATATTTTCTAATTGGAACTCCTGATCGTAAAAGTATTTTTAAAATGGAAGAAAATAAATGTGTTTTATTTATAAAACATAAGGGGCCATTTTCTTTTTTAACATTCTCTAAAAATAAAAAGACTTTAAATTGATTACTAAAAGGCGAATCTTTGTGCCATCCTCCGCCCGAGCCATAAGCATTTTTTTCATTCGCTTTCATAATATTTGCCATAGAGAAACTATGCCTTAATGTTATTGAAAGATTTTTTACCAAGAAGGATTCATATTTTTTTCTTATTTTTTTATTGAAAAATTTATCAAACTTTTCGTATTCGAAAAGTCTAGTATCATTATTTTGTTTAATTGTGATCGAATCTTCTTTTTGAAAAATTTCTACGAAATTTTTTTTTAATTGTGCTAATTCGTCAGTAGAAAAAAAATTTTCTATTACTATAAATCCTTCTTTATTAAGCCGGTCTCTAAATAAACTTTTTTTTGAGAAAAATAAAAAGAGCCTATGTCTTAATTTTAAGACACTTAGCTTTAAAATATCTAAAATTGAGTTGAGTAAAATCACAATATTATTGTTTCCTGATTATAAGTTTTTCTGATTTCCATAAATACTTTTTGAGCAATTTTTTGAGATTTAAATTTACTAGTATTTACGTCTAGACTAATATCTTCTAAATTTAATAAAAAAACTTTACTTTGATTTTTTTGAGGCAAGCAGAATGAAGAGGTAATAGATATAAGATCATATGAATCCGTTTCATTTTGATTCTCCATAGGCCCAATTTTTTTAAAATTCAATGGAATACTATAATTGGTATTATTCTTTGGATGAAGGGAAAAGTAAAAAGATTGATATTGATTTTTAGATTTTTCATAAATGTAGCTTAGCTTATTTTCTAATTTTCTTTTATCTACTCCTAAAATACTATCTATTTGAGATACAAAAACTATGTCTCTAGCTTGAATTTTTTTATTTTTAAATGAATGGCTATGCTCAAAAGCTAGAGGTAAATATCGTTTTGTAAATTTTGGATATTTAGAAATTCGTTTGATATTTTTTAATTTTTTTCTTAGTAGATATATAAGAATTCTTTTAAAAAATGATGTTCCTCCGTCTCGAAAAGCTTTATCTTTATATTTATATTTATCAGAAATATATGAGGAATTCCCGTCATCAGAAAAATAAATATTTTTTTTTATAAAAATAGAAAGAAAAATTAAAGCTAACAAAAAACTACTTCTAAAGTCTCCAAATATTAAATTATCGTAAAGAAAAAAATTCTTGAAAGATAATTTCATATTCGAAGGATATTTTTCTATTTTAAAAAAAAATATTTCTTGTTTATTATCTACAATTTCAATTAAAACTTTTTTTTGATAATTGGTTTCATAAAAAAAAACGTATTTATAATCTACCATCGCTATTTTCTTTTTTAAGAACAGATTTTATGTCGATAACAATTCCGCCATTTTTATGAAATTCAATAATTTTTTTCTTATATTTATTAATTATTTGACTGTGGGGAACTGCAAGAATAATTGCATCGATTCCCTGTAAACCTCTAATATTTTTAGATATTGGAATGCTTTTATTCTCACTATTCACAGCTATGGGATCTATAATTTTTACATTAACTTTTTTTGATTTTAGTATTCTATAAATATCAAAAACTTTTGAATTTCTAGTGTCTGGGCAATTTTCTTTAAAGGAGGCGCCAAGGATTAAAACTGACTTTAATTTTCTTTGTAATTTACTTTCTGATAGAGAAGTTAAGGAATCAATGATTGTGTTAGATAGATCTTCATTTACATGCCTACTTAAATTAATAATTTTAGATCTTCTTCCTGTCTCAGAAGCGATGTAGGATAAATAATATGGATCAACACTTATACAATGACCTCCAACTAAACCTGGCTTAAATGGTAAGAAGTTCCATTTTGTTGACGAGGCCTTTAGAACTTCACTAGTATCTATATTAAGTTTATTAAATATTACAGAAAGCTCATTCATAAAGGCTATATTAATGTCTCTTTGGCAGTTTTCCACCAGCTTACTTGCCTCAGCAACCTCAATTGTCTCAGCCTCATATAAACCTGCATGAATAATTTTTCCATATATAGTTTTTACTTTTTTCAAAGAATTTTTATCGCTAGCACTTATAACTTTTATAGTATTTGACAATTTGTTGACTTTAGAACTAGGATTAATTCTTTCCGGGCTATAGCCGAAACCAAAATCCTCAATCGATTTAAGACCAGACTTCTCTAAAATCGGAACACAGAAATTTCTCGTACAACCTGGATAAGTTGTTGATTCGTAAATAACTAAATCTTTCCTGTTGAGCCTTTTTGAAATAAATAAACTAGCTTTTTTTAAAAATCTCAAATCTGGATTTTTTTCATTATCTATCGGCGTTGGAACTGTAACTATATAAACGTTAGAAGGAGGAACTTCTTTTTCTAAACTATAAAGTTTTAATTTTTTTTTATTAATATTACTTTTAGAAAATTCTCCTGTTTTATCTGTACCTCTAAGAAGTTCTCTTACTCTATTTTTATTTACGTCGTATCCAACAACGTCAAACTTTTTACTCAGTTCTTGATAGAGAGGAAAGCCAACATAACCCAATCCAAGTACACAAATTTTAAAATTATTTTTTTTAAGCATTTAATCTTTTAACTCTTGAATAAGCAGCAATATAACAGAGTAATATAATAAAAGTCTCATCAATGATTGATAAAATGGAAAACACATTCGAAGTTAGTGATTGAAATAATGGCAAAAAGAATAAAACAGCAACTGGAGAGAAATTTTCTTTTATAAAAAAAACACTAAAACTTCTTAAGAGAATAAAAAAAACAAAAAGTAAAATAAAAAAGCCTAATGGAAAAATTGGGAATAAAATTAAGTTAGCCAAAAAACCAGGGCTAGCTCCATTATCTTCTCTTCTGTCAAAAAATAAATTTTGAGAATTCAAAGTATTTAAATTTTGAACTTCAGTAGCAGTCAAATCATATCCAAGTAATAAAGAAAACCTATAAATACCTATATTTATAGATCCGCTTATTGCTTCAAAAGAAGTTTCATACAATTCACCTATGCTGCTTAGATAATAAATTGAAGAATAAGAAAAAACAGACAGTCTTGAGGATAATGCTTCCGAAATGAATATTATATTTTGACTCAAATCAGAGCTATAAGCTAAAGAAGCGTATGATTTATTATTAATTCCGAAAAAGATAATTAAAATAGGCAATATTATTAAAATAAATAATGGAAAAAAATTTTTTGAACCATCTTTTTTTATTAAAAAACCTTTTTCTGATAAAAACAATCCAAAAAAAATAAAGATATAGACAATTTCATAAGAGGTAGTTAATGTCATGCAAAAAGATAAAAAAATTATCAACATAAAAAGTCTGTCGATAAATGAAATGTTTTCATATTGTTGAATTAAAGGGAGAAGTGAAAAATATATTTTTAGGGGAACCAAAAGCATTACGAGAAAGCCTGCCTCTAAGACACCATCGGCACTCTGTCTAAAGGAAAAATTAAAATTTAAATAGAAATATATAGAGCAATAAAAAAAAACAATCGCCAAAAATCTAGAAAAAAATTTTTCGTATATTATATGAATAAAGGGAAGATAAAATAAATTAAAAATCTTTATTTTTTCGAATAAGAAAAATAAAAAAAAAATAAAAAGCCATATAATCAACTGAATCAACATTAAAAATTCGATTTCTAAGGGTCTTCTAAAATCTTGAAAATTGGACCAGTCATTTGAAAGCCCATAAAGATAAGGAGCTAAAAAAAATAGAGAAAAAAAGAGAAAAAGTACTTGAAAACCTATTGATTTATTCAACATTTTTTAATTTATATGCATACAAAATATTTTTTAAAGTTATGTAAAAAAATAATGCCAATGGAACTAATAATATACTATTTGAAAAAAATAAAATAATTATAGCTAGGGATATCATATAAAAGATAAATGGGAGAAATTCTAATTTGAATAGCATAGAACTTGATAAATGCCAGTATGCTTGTTGAGAGAGTGTCAAATAAAAAACATAAGAAATTATACTGAGTCCAACAAGAATTAATAATGGAAAATTAAAAATTTCTATAAAATTGAAGAAATCTTGAAGATTTAAAAAATATAAAGTGGAAAAAATTACAAAAAAAGGTAAGAAAGAAAAAAATGATAAAGATTTAAATTCTTGGATATTAAAAGTTATTTGATGAAGCCATATTGGCCTCATTCTCGTCAAATAAAAATAGTCAACAAGTAAAATAATCATATTGGCAATCTGGAAAATTAAAAGGTATTCAGGAAGGCTATCCGAAAAGATTTTTTCTACTAATAATTTGTCTAAGACTAATGTCAATGATCCAGTAATACTAAATCCGAGAAGTAAATAATGTTTTTTGAAAACAAAATTTAAATATTTTTTTAGGTTAATAATTTTAAAGAATTTATTAAAAATTTTTAATGAATTTATTTTCAATAAAGCCCCTGAGAAAACAAAAAACGTATAACAGATAATGGAAAAATCATTTAAAAAAAATATAAAGCCTAAGCTAGGAAGAAAATATCTGAATAGGGAATCTTTTATCCAAAAATAATAATTTTTTGTATAAATATAATATCTCTGACTTTCGTCTAAAATTTTGTCACTCAACAAAATAATTGTAATCAAAAAGGCTAACATTAGATTGTGTGAAAAAAAGAAAAAAAGAAAAAGAGGAAGTAAAAAAATAAATAAGTGAGAAGTTAAAATTTCTAGATATTTAAAATAATTTTTTTTGTAAGAAAAAGAATCTAAATCAAGAATGTCTTTATAAAAATATTTATGGGCTTCACAATTGAATAATGCTAATCCCAAAGCATTGAATACGATTATGAGAGAGTATACATAAGACAGTTCATCTTCAATCCACACGAGGAATAGAAGAATTAATGGCTTGATAATAACAGCCAAAAATCTTGTTAGCGTAAAAGACAAAAACATATTAAAGAAAATTTAACTTATAAATATCTTTTTCTTAATGCATAAACAATAGAAATGATGGAAGAAAAAAATAATGAAAAAAGCATTGAAGATATTACAATTACTTTCTTTTGAGGTTTACTTCTTTCTTCAGTTAAATAAGGGGATTCTATTGTTGATAAAACTATCTCTTCAGTCGAATTAAGAAAAGCTAACTCTTGAATCTTCATTTCAATATTTTTAGAAATTGCATTTTTTACTGTCAAAGAATTTGCTTTTGCTGATTCAATATTAAGATAATTTAAAAATAATTTTGCCTCTGAAATTTTTTTATTTTTTGCGTAACTATTTATTTTTTCAATTATTGTTAAAAGTAAAGATTGAGATATTTCTGGAGAAAGATGTTCTATAGATAACTTAATAAATCCAGTTTCCCTACTTTTATTGATAGAAAAATAATTGTTTAAGAAAATTTTATGCGCTTGGTACTTAGAAGGCTTTTTAATCCACTTCAATTGAGAGGGTAAAAAAATACTTTCATCGTAAACTATTTTGTTTTTCTCGTATCCTTTCGTGGCTATGAGATTAGCTAAAAAAAGGTCATCTTTGTAAAGATAATTAAAAAAATCTCTTGATGATAATGTTTCTACTACTAGATTTACATTATTTGATAAAGGACTATTTAGACCTGTAATTCCGCCAAGCAAGTCTATTGAAGGGATATTAGAAAATCTATTAGCTTCATCATTTTTTGACTCTAATAAAGAGCTTGAAAGATACTTAGGAGTTAAAAAGAAGGTTATAAAAATTGAAAGAATTGTCACAAGAAATGTGAAAGAAATGATAAATCTTTTAAAATCCCAAAGAATTTCTAAAAATTCACTTATACCGTCAAAAGAATAAATGCTTTCGCTACTACTTTCTTCTTTCATATGAAGCTAACTTGATTTGAAATGTTTTTCAAAATTCTCTTTTGATGAAATAGTTCTGAACTTAAAATCAGGAATGGGTGCTTTAAAGCCTTTATGAGATACATCATTCCACATACCTACAAGAGAGAAACGAATTTCACTTTTTGTAGTATTTTTGCCAGATTTATGAAAAAGGTGCCCGTCAAAAAATAGAATGTCTCCTACCTTCATTTCTAATTCTGTCGAAGGATATTTATTTGTAAGTTTGCTATCCACAGTAATTTGTATAGCCTTATCTTCCTCCTCATTCCATGTAGAAGCAGCTACTCCTTCTTTGTGTGATCCAGCTTTAATATTAATTGTACCGTTTTCTTTTGTCGTATCTCTCAAAATAGGACACCAGGTTTGTAAAAACCTAGTATTTGGCATAGTATAAAAAATTTCTTGATGCCATCCATACGTTCTTCTTTCATCATGCGGGGGATCAATTCTTACTCTGTTTGTCCAGCCATAAAGGGCAGATTGAGAAGAAAGCTCTAAAAGCTCTTTTGTTACTGACTCCACTTTCTCATTCCCTAAGAAGCGCATAAAAGCCATGGAATAAGAAAAAGTATCATAGACCTCGCCTATGAGATTTTTATCTGCATAAAAAAGATCCATCAAAATTTTGTCTAAATCCTTAATGTTATTAGGATAATTAAGACTTTCCATTTCTATAAAATCATTTAGGCTTAATCCTTCTCTTTTAGCAATTGAATAAGCTATGTCGTAAAAAGTAAAAAAAAGATCTTCCATTTCTTTCCTTTCAAAAACATTTTTTTCAATATGGAAGCCTTTTTCCTTAAAATCGTCTACGCTTTTCATAGCTTTATTTTAAACTAATTTTTTCATAGAGGTTATCGATATAGTGTTTATATATAATATTTGAAATTTTTTCATATCCATCTTTGTTAAAGTGAACACCATTGAAAGCAAAATAAGTTTTATTACACATTTTTTTTGATAAATCTAATATTTGGTTTTCATTAATTTCAGAATGGATTAGATTGGACTTTAAATAATTAATTTCTGAAAATTCATTAGAAAAGCATCTTTTATTAGGCAAAATAATATAAAAAATTCTTTTATTGTTGATATTATTTAAAGAATTTAAGGTTTGAATAAATAACAATTCATTCTTCTTTGATAAATATCTCATAGAAGATGACAACTCAAGCGTATATATATTGTTGATAAATTCTAGTAGAGGTTTCAAAGATAAAACATATAAATACTTATTATAATTTAGTCTGTTTTGATTTATAAAATTTTTAGTAATAACTTCATAATATAAATTTAAGTTATTTAGGTTTTCCTCATTAAAATAACCTTGTGTAAAATCCTTTTCCAATAACGTTTTCTTCAAAGTAGTATTTTTTATCTCTCTTTCGAAATCTATCAATAGTGGATGCCCTTCCTCTCTTGAGTAGTCATTGTAATAGATTAGAAGATAAGTAATGTTTGCTTGATAATCAGAAATATATTCTTTATTAACTGCATAACTAGTTAATAATCCATTCCCTCCTTGACCCAAAGAAATTGAATTAATTGACTTCTTATTTAAGTTTTCACTTATAGAATTATCTACACATGCTCCATGAGCAAAAGAATCACCTAATATTAATATATCCTGTTTTTTTTCTTCCCATAAGGAATCTTTATTTCTAAATCCAAATCTATCTGACTCATAAGAAACCAAGATTTCATCTTCTTTGCAAAAAATTGTTGTTTTTCTTTTCGCTCCAGATAAAGGAAACTCAATTGGACTTATTAATTTTTTGCTATGAGAAAAAATATTTTGTTTGCCTCTTCCATCTACAGTTCTCAGAAAGCTTGAAGGGAAAAAATCTAAGCTAGCTCCTTTATTTTCCTCTAAGAATTCTTTTTTTAACTGAGTTATATAGATCTGACTTTCAGGAAATAAAAAAATTGATATTAAAAAAAAAGAAAAATATAAACTTAAAAATAAAGTAAGTAAATTAAATTTTTTTGCAAAAATTAAAAAAATTAAAATAGCAAAAAAACATATAAAGAAAATTAAAACCCAATTAATGGATAGAAAAATTAATAGGCTAGTCAAGTTCATATTTATCTTTATAGTTTTCTTTTAAGGATTCTTTCTGATCATCTTTTCTTAAAACAAAATTTCCTATAGCCAAGAATTCCATATCTGTTCCCATAAAACATTTAAAGGCATCGGAAGGCGAGCCGACGATTGGTTCTCCTCTTACATTAAAAGAAGTATTTACTAAAACCGGACAATTTGTCTTTTTTTTAAAAGCTGTAAGCAATTTATGATAAATAGGGTTAGTTTCTTCATGGACTGTTTGAATCCTTGCAGAATAATCAACGTGAGTAACTGCCGGAATTTCGGACCTTTTTATATTTAATTTATCAATTCCAAATAATTTTTTTTGATCAATTGACATCTCAAGTTTCAAGTCTTCGTCTATCTCATCAACTAGAAGCATGTATGGACTATCGCAATTTAGTTTAAACCACTTATTTAAATCTTCTCTCAAAATAGAAGGAGCAAATGGACGAAAACTTTCTCTAAATTTTACTTTCAAATTTAATAATTTTTGCATTTGCTCTGATCTAGGATCGCCTAAAATTGATCTACCGCCTAAAGCTCTAGGTCCAAATTCCATTCTTCCTTGAAACCAGCCAACAGCTTCTCCATTCAATAAAGCTAAAGAAGTTTTTTCAATCATCTGATCTTCGGATAAGTGATCATAATTTGCCTTCAAATTAATTAATTCTCTTTCTATTTCTTGATCAGAAAATTTTGGACCTAAGTATGATCCTTTCATAGAATCTTTTTTTGGCAAAACAACTCTTTCGTTATTCAGCTCTTGATACCATAATCCTAGAGCGCCTCCGAGAGCACCGCCTGCATCTCCAGCTGCGGGTTGAATCCATATATCTTTAAATATTTTTTCTCTTAAAATTTTTCCATTAGCAACACAATTTAGTGCAACGCCTCCTGCAAGACAAAGATTTTCTATTTGATACGTTTTTTTTAAATAAAATGAAATCTTTAAAACTATTTCTTCTATGACTTCCTGAATACTTGCTGCCATATCCATATGAAACTGAGTAAGCAGAGAATTTTCGCTTTCCCTAACAGGCTCTCCAAAAAGATTGCAAAATTTCTCATTTACCATTGTAGTTCCAGCTGCATAATTAAAATATTCTTGATTCAATTTAAATGAGCCGTCATCTTTGAGATCAATCAAATTATTTAAAATCAAATCTTTATATTTACTTTCCCCATATGGAGCTAACCCCATCACTTTATATTCCCCACTATTCACTCTAAAGCCAAGATAATAAGTAATTGCAGAATATAAAAGTCCTATAGAATCAGGAAAATGTATCTCTTTAAGGATTTCTAATTTATTGGCTCTTCCTATTCCAACTGTAGTAGTTGCCCACTCTCCCACTCCATCAAGCGTTAAGACAACTGCCTCCTCAAAAGGAGATGGATAAAATGCGCTAGCGGCATGACTAAAATGGTGTTCGGGAAAATATAATTTATTTTCGTCAAAATTTTTATCTAACAACTTTAATTTTGTAGTTAATTGATATTTTAAAAATAATTTTTCTCTCAACCAAACAGGCATTGCCATTCTAAAAGATCTAAAGCCTTTCGGGGCATTAACTAAATAGGTTTCTAAAAGTCTTTCAAATTTTAACAAAGGTTTTTCGTAAAAGACTACAAAGTCTATATCGCTCAAATTTAAGTTAGATTGAATTAATAAACTTTCGATAGCATTCTTTGGATAGCTTGCATCGTGCTTAATTCTTGTAAATCTTTCCTCTTGAACAGCAGAAATTATTTCACCATCAATAATCAGGCACGCAGCACTATCATGATAAAAAGCTGATATTCCTAATATAGCAGTCATATATCTTTAAAAAAGAGTATAGATAAAAGGAGCTACAGCGGAACCTTGACTAAGAACTATCAAACTTCCAAATAAAAAAAGGATTATAAAGATTGGAGCTAACCAGTATTTTTTTCTTACTTTAAGGAATTTCCATATTTCTTTTATTAGACTAATCATTTTAAAACTGATCTTTCATAGTGCCTAATTTTTCTTTCTTTTTCCAATAACTTTCGGGTGAAACATCAAATTTATTCCTGTCAATAGACTTAAAGAGTTTCAAAATAAAACCTAAAGGAAAAAAAAGAAAATAAAATATAAAAGCCATTATTATAAAAGAGACTATATGGCCAAGAGCTATACCAAAATTAGTCCAAATTTTATTAGGAATAGCTAAAAACTTAGAGTAAAAGAAAGAAAAAAAGAAAAACAGAGAACTTAATAGAAAAAATAAATAAAAAAAAGATTGAATCCAAAAAAAACTATAAAGAGAGATCAAAGCAAACACAGTCCCAAAAACTAGTCCAAAACTTTTATTTGAACTTTGGGATTGTTCAATATTTGATTTAAAATCCATCGTTTACGAAATAAATTTATTATAATCTTATTTGGTTTAAAAAAATAAAAAAATTAATTTTTACATTCAACTTTGTTAAATATCTTTGTTGCTAACAGAGATGAAAAGTAATCTGCTCCTTCTTCATTAAAATGAATTGCGTCATAAAAATGTTTTTCTAGGAAATCTTGATCGAATTTTATAAGAGAAATATTACTTTCTTGAATCTTTGAATATAAATGCATTCTAAATTTTAAAACGTAATCAAGAAACTCGCTTTTAGATAAGCCGTTATTGTTTAATTCTTTTATTAATTTTAACTTAACATTTTTATTTAATTCATTGGAGCCAAATAGAACATTTTTATAAATTTCAGGATACTCTATCAAAAACACCTTTCCGTTATTCGCTTTAACAATTTCATAGATAATACTTATCCTTAAAAAAAAGGCCTCTGCAGCTTGAATAGGTTCAAGGCCAATATATTCTTTTGATTTTAATCTTTCTGAGCCCTGATAAAAGTTCTCATTAACTATGGCTTTATAACTCCTATAAGAAAAAGGAAATAGATTTACTAGGACATTATTTAATCTTGTCTTGAAATTTATTCTATTTTCTGAAACATCATATGAATTATGCAAAGACCCTTCCCTTACATTGTATCCACCCTTAAAAAATTTAGATAAATCGTTTGCTTCATGCATAATAAAAATATAATCAGGTTTCTCTTCACTGATGTATGCTAAATATTTCAGTGAGGCTTGGTGAAGATTTTGCCCTCCAACTCCATAATTTTTCGTATTTATTTTTAATCCTTTTAAGAATAATTTGTCTCCAACTAAAGTAGGCCATCTCTTTTTTTCTGGCACCCATCTGTTTTCAGTTGAAGATCCTCCCAAAAAAATTAAGGAACATTTGGATTCATTTTCAGGAACACCTCCGGCTGGAAGAATAAACCCTTCTGGAGAAGTTCTAAACTCATTAAACTCTTTGTTTAGAGTTTTGTTTGAATTTTGAATATATGATTTCGAGGGCTTATCTAAATAATTCATATTAGAACTATGTCTAAAAACTATTGACTTTGATTCAGCATTATCTTCGTGATAAAAGAATAATATATTATCCAACACGAATAAAAGTATTAGAGTATTTAATAAAATATAAATTGACTTTTTGAACATTATTTAAAAAATTATTTAATGGTGATATTAATTTATTACTTACTTTTACTATTTTTTTATAACTTTCTAATCTTTTTTTTCATTTATGAATATTTTGAGTCAAAGTGTAAAGCCATCATCAATAATAATATTTTGTCCGCAAATATATTTGGATGAGTCAGAGCATAAAAAGGCAACAGTTCCAATTAAATCTTGAGGATTTAGCATACCTTTTTTTCTAGAGTGAGCTTTATAATTTTTTAAAAATTCTTCCTCTTGTCCATCTAATATTCCACCTGGACTTATGCAGTTAACTCTAAATTCAGATCCTTTTGTCAAAGCGGAGACGTAGGATGAAAGGTGAATTATTGCTGCTTTTATTGCTGCATATTCAACAGGTAAGGTCATATTAGTTTTTTTGTAAATATCAAATTTCGGAGCAATGACACCATAAATAGATGCAAAATTAACTAAAGAAAATGGTATTTTGTTATCTAGAGAGTATTTTGCGCACTGTTGCATTATTAAAAAATAACCTCCTAAATGGTTAGATACATTGTCTGAAAAACTATCAAAACTTACATCCCAAAATTGCTCACCATATTTATTGTTTTTTGGGTAAGTTAAATTAATTGCAGCATCTATGATTCCAATATTATTATCTGTGTAGTCAAAAATATTTGTTATAGAATCCAAATTTGTGATGTCCGCTTCCAAAGAATGATATTTTAGGTTTTCGTATATATTTTTTTGATTTTTTAAAGCTTTTGAATCTATATCTACTGCAATTACAGACGAGCCAAAGGAAAGAAACTCTTTGACTAATACTTTTCCAATTAATCCTGTTGCTCCAAAAATTAGAATATTTTTTTTATCTAAGTTGTTTGTTTCTTTCATAAAGGGTCTCAGCAATTAAAAAATCAATTTCATCGTCTATATCAATTGCTCTCTCTTTTGGGATAATAACCGAATTTGTATCTCCTGAAAAAATATTATCGTTTATAATTATATTTTCTGGACTAGTTACATAAGCAACAGTAGTGATGTCATAAATCTCAGGAGCATCTTGTCTTCTAGTGTATGATCCATCCTTTGCTAACCTAGAAATACCCTCTTCATCTCTATAAACCATATTAAAGCTTGGATTCCTATTTGCTTTTGTAACTGATATAACCATTTCTGATCCTTTTTTAAAAAGTTCTATACAAGAGGTTACATCTTCTATTGATCTTAGTGGAGATGTAGTTGGAAGGCTTAAGAAACAATCAAATGTTATATTTTTATTTCTAAGCCAATTTACAGCATGTCTCCATGCTAGCCATTCTGAAGAATCATCCTCTGCTAGTTCATGTGGCCTATCAATTATTTTAGCGTCATAAGATAGCGCAATTTCTTTAATTTCCTGAGACTCTGTTGAAACATAAATCTGATCAATTTCTTTTATTTTCTGAGCTAATAAAATTGAATGACCTATCAATGGAATCCCTCCTAAAAATCTTGTATTTTTTTTTGGCAATCCTTTCGAGCCGCCTCTTGCAAATATAAAAGCAATTGTTTTCATATCATCTCATTTAAGATCAATAACTTTTTTTTCTAACGAAGATTTTTTCATTAACTCAACGAGTTTTACAGTGTTCAAGGCATTTTTTATTCCAACCTTAGGTTTTTTTAGTTTTTGACTTACTTCTTTAAAGTGAAGGATCATATTTAAATACATTTCATTTTTATTATAGTTTTTTTTCTCATAGATTTTTTTAACAGTGTTATTAGGTCCATTAAAAATTATGTTATTTTTAATTAGATCCAAAGTAATACTTCCTTTTTGTCCATGAACTTCGCACGTTCTTTTAGGATCTCTTTGCAGAAAATCCATATGCAAATTAATATTAATTTTATTTTTCGTTGTGATAACGGCATCAATATTGTCTTCTACGTCTATTTCAAGAAAACCTGAATTTGATACTTTACAAAAAACAGACTCAAAATTTCCAAAAACCCAAGTTAGATAGTCTAATTCGTGACTTAATTCTAATAAAACTCCTCCGCCAAGATTTTTATTAGCTGATACACTTTTTCTGTAATCAATATTATTTCTCCAGTCAGGAAGATATTGACCTACTTGAGTAACAATAGAAAAAAAATTTCCAATTAGCTTTCTTTCTTCTATGATCTTTTTGAATTCTATTAAGCAAGGGTTAAATCTAAAATTATATCCAACGTCCATTATTAATTCGTTTTTAAGCAGGTATCTTTCTATCGACTTCTCTACTTTGTATTTATTTGAAATAGGCTTTTCAATAAGCAAAGGAATATTCTTTTTCATCAATGGCAAAGCATTTTCTAAGTGACGACTTGAAGGAGAAGCTATAATTGCAAAATTCTTTATATTGTTTGCAGCTAATTTAAAATCTTCATAGATGATATCTGCTTCTGAATCTTTAACCTTTCTTCCTGATGAAGAAATGTTTCCTACAATGCTTTTTGGAAATAATTTTTTTAAATTTGCAATATGTCTTTTAGCAATATTTCCATTTCCCACAACAAGATAATCACAATGACTACTTTTCATTCTTTTAAATTTTCTTTAGCTCTGTTCAAGTCTCTTGGTTGACCTATATCTAACCAATACTCATGAATTGGAAAAACATTGACTGTATATTTTTTTTTAACAATATCGTTTAACAAAGTAGGCATGTCTAAGTAGGAATTTCCGCGCTGCTCATGAACTGTCGATGGGTCTACTACATAAATTCCTGCATTAACAAAAAACTTTTGAGAAGGCTTTTCTTCTATTTTAATAAATTTTTCATTTTTTCTTAAAACTACGCCATAAGGTATTTGAAATTCGTATTGTGATATTCCCATGGTGACAGTTCCTTTTTTTTCATTATGAAATCTTAATAGTTCATTGAAATTTACCTCCGAAAGCAAATCTCCATTCATCATGATTAAAGGTTTTTTTATCTCTGATTTTGGTAGCAATCCTAAAGCCCCTCCTGTTCCTAAAGGCTTTTCTTCATGAATATATTTTATTGAGACCCCCCATTCAGATCCATCTTTAAAGTAATTTTTAATCTTATCTGCCATATAGTGAGTTGAAATATAAAATTTATGAAAACCTCTATCTATAAATTTTAATATTATTCTTTCCAAAATGGGTTTTGAGCCAATTTTTAAAAGAGGCTTGGGAATCTTATTTGTTAAAGGATTTAACCTTTTTCCAAATCCGCCTGCCATTATAAAAACTGGATTATCTAATTTTTCTTGTTTCAGTAGATGTTGAAGTGTCTCTAAGCCCAATATTTTTTTTCTCTTATCAACTAAAGGTACCTGAAAGATATCTTCTTTTTCCATTAATTTAATTACAGACTCTTTATCAAAATTTGAATCAATATAAATTGGATTTTTATTCATAAATTTTGTTACGAGAGTTTCCATAGGAAGATTGGCTAAAATTGCTCTTCTAATATCTCCATCTGTAATGGTTCCAACTAAATTACCTGCATCATCTGCGATTAAAGAAATTCTATTCATACCTTTTTCAAGATTACTTATAGCGTCTTTCATCGTTTTTCTTTTATTTAGAATTGATGACTTCCAATTTATTTTACTCAAAGATTAGCTCCTTTCTTTATCTTAATATTTCTTAAAAGTTTAATTTATTTTGAAGATAATCTATCTCCAATACAAAGTTTATTTAATTTCTTTTCATTTTCTTTTAAAGATTTATCTTTGGTGAGAATTTTTATACTTGAATCTCCAGTTTTTATTACTAAAAAATCTTCTCCTTTTCCAATAACTTCCCCAGAATTAGCGATATAAGTAGGAGCATCTTTTATTAATTCTGCTTTATTTATTTTTAAAATAGACTTATTGTGAAAAGTCTGTGCTGATGGTCCAGGATCTGATATTGCTCTTACAAAGTTGAATATTCTTCTTGAGTTCCAGTTCCAGTCAATAAACTCATCTCCAATTTTTCTTTTTGAAAAATATGAGCCAACAGGATGAATTGAAGATTGTTTAACTCTTTTAGCTTTGCCTAAATGTATTTCTTTCAAAGATTGGTATAAAGAATCTGAACATAATTTAGTTGCTCTTTTCAAGAGAGAAGAATAATTATCAGAATCATTAATTTTTGATTTTTTTTGAATTATTATATCTCCTGTATCAATTCCTTCATCTACGTAATGGACAGAAACGCCAAACTCTTTCTCGTCATTTATTAAAACCCAGTTCAAGATATTTCTTCCTCTATAGAATGGTAATGAGCCTGCGTGACAATTTATAAAACCTAGAGGCGGCTTAGACAAGATTTTAGATTTTAAGATTTGGTCAAAAGACATTGAGACATAAATACTAGCTTTATATTTTTCTAAACTATTGATTGCTTTTTCTGAGTTAACGTTTTTTATTGGCAAAAAATCAATATTTAGTTTCTTAGCTTTTTCTTTTAAAATTGAGTCTTGGCTATCATATCTTGGAACAATAAATACTACTTCAAGAGCAGTATCAGTTATTATTTTATCAAGGGCTAAATGAGACCATGGTCCATCTGCAAAATACCCAATCTTCACTTTAGTACCTCATCCTTTTCATAATCTTTTTTTGCTTTTGAGCCAATTAAATCCCAGATCATCATGGGGTTCATACCAATTTCTGGTCTCTTAATTGATAGCATTTCTTTCGTAATTAATTCGCCTTTTTTAATTTTTTGTGTTGCAAAAATACTTTTTCTAGCAACTTTTTTATTTTCTAATTCCGATAATTTTGGTTCTTTTATTCCATCTCCTAATGCGGTCTCTATGTTTCTTATTGAATTTACCAAATTGGTAAATTCAGGTGGCTCGCAAGATGCTAAGTGATCTGGTCCAGAAAGCTTCCTATCCAAAGTAAAATGTTTCTCAATAATATGGGCTCCTTTTGCAACTGCTGCAATAGAAGCTTCTATTCCCAGACTATGATCTGAATACCCAACAGGAAGTTGAAATTTTTTTCTCATAGTTTCCATAGAGTTTAAATTTAAATCCTCAAAACTTGCAGGATAAGATGAA